>Ga0247758_1000476_pt1 | contig 35205 bp, 47 predicted proteins | sample UWRJL156409C4_FD_180950 | JGI IMG/M metagenome (GOLD analysis project Ga0247758, IMG submission 180950) | Plant litter microbial communities from Arlington Agricultural Research Station in Wisconsin, United States - UWRJ-L156-409C-4 | ecosystem: Environmental > Terrestrial > Plant litter >...
ATCCGCTCCAAAAACTTCACCTACTCCTCCGCCGGCTTCACCTTCGGCGCCAAGTTCATCCCGCGCGACCCCCCGGCCGTCATGCAACAAACCTTCTCCCCACACTGCACAACCGACCAATACGTCAACACGACGCTTAAGTTCTGGCTCGTCGCGCAATGCACGCACTGGGACCTGGCCTTCAAGCGGCCCCTGGACGCGGACGACTTGCGCTTCATTCTCATCTGCGCGCTGCAAGATGGACGGATCTCCGAGGAGAGGGGAGTCCCGGCGAAGATGCTTGAGCTTGAGGGGCGGATGAGGGTGCAGTGGGAGGAGAGGGTGGCAGAGTATGAGCGGGAGATGAGGGCTTGGAGTGGGGAGAGGTTGGCTTTGAGTACTGATGTCACGGAAGAGGCGAGGGAGTTTCCGGAGGTTTTTGTGGCGAGGTATTTTCTTGATGAGGAGGCGAGGCCGGACAGGGGGAAGACGGAAGGGCCGGTTGTGCTGGGTGCGCTTAGGGGCACGGCGGATAAGTTGGCGGAGGCGGTAAAGGGGGTGGAGGGGCTGGCATGTTATGTGACGGAGAGGATGTCGATTGTTTGCTGGGGGGATGTGTTGATTCCGGGTGTGGAGAAGGCGTTTGAGGGGATCAAGGAGATGGAGGAGGCGCGGAGAGATCCGTTATTTAGACCGACGATAGAGGCGCATTTCGATATAGATCGGTTCGTAGCGAAGTATTTTCTGGATGGGATGTTTGGAAAGCCAGAAAGGACGCGGACGCCAAATCCGGTGGTGATTCGGGGGTGGTTCGGTGGAATTCGGTGCCTCCAGAGGTTGCTCAACATCATCGTGGCATGTGAGGGCTTGAGCGTGTGCTACTTCACTGATGAGAATGGCGAAGACTTTGCCATCCTCGGCTGGTATGAGATGGCGCTGAAGGAGCAGAAAAGATTGGAGAAGGCGATGAAGTTGAGGCTGGCTGAGCGTGAGAAAGCTAGGCAGGAGGCGGAGAATCGGCCTTGGGTGGAGGCCTTGATGCCACACTTTGCCTACCTCGAAAGAAGGCAGTTCATCCCAGAGTCACCAAACCAGTTCTTCATGAACGAACTTGTGGGCTCGTGGATCGTCAAGTGTCCGGTCATTGAAAAGGACTGGGGCGGCGCCCCTGGGAACATGAGTTTGGATATCTGGGCCGACAAGCCTCGGAACAAGTTTGGACTCGTTGCCGCGTTTGACCTAGCCCTCGTGAAGGGCACGGCGTTGATAGCCCAGTCCGATGAGTTTATGCAGGGCCTGGAAGACTACATGGAGGGTTATACATCAGAAAAGGAGGTAATAATGGACAGGGCGGGCGGCTGGAGGAGGAAATACAGAAACGTCGCCAAAGACCCCGCGCTCCCGGTCAAATTAGCGAATTTACTGTCCACACCTGTTCGCGGCTCAGGAAAAGTGTACCTGCACTGGATGGGGCGCCAGATCGGGGAAGAGAGCGCGGAGATCGACCCGGACAACAAAAACACGGGGTGCATCGGAATCGATATGCAGACCCGGGTGGTGGGGAAGGGCGCTATCCGCTATCCAAGATTTTTCAGTTCGCCATTGGATATTTGGGTATACAAGGTATCAGATGAGCCTCAGAGATTGCCCAAAAGGTGGTCCCATTTCTGTACGTTGGCGCCGGATGTTACCAAGTACGATCCTTCCACTGATACGGTGGCGGGCTCCGTGAGTCTCAGCAAAGATGGAGTCGTCTGACGGGGTAGGAGCCTGGTTCAGATTTAATCATAATTGCGGTCAAGCTTATCTGCTTGCACTTGAGGTAGTAATAATTCAGTGGTCGAATCAACGCTGTCCGCCGTCGCTCTCCACACACAGAACGGAAATATCTCTCGTGACTTTGGGTTTACTTCATCTCCTCCATCATCCCCGGGAGATGCGTGAGCCCTACAAACTGTCAGTATCAAACCCCCTAATAATCGCAGGATACTTCGTAGGAACCAGGAATACCCACATGAGTCGATATCCTCGGTCACCCGCCTCTGAACAGCACACTGGTTTCCCTTGGCAATATTCTGCGTCTTCAGTTGCGGACAATTGATATTGCAGTTCGTGTCCATAGCTTTCTGGAGTGCATCGTCCTTCCAGCCGAATACGTAATCACCTGCACGTTTGTTGTCAGTCTAGTACTAATCTCTCAAAGGAACCAGGACAAACCATGATTGCTAAATCCGGTATGGTCACCCTGCGACCAAACAAATGGCTGCGAGCCATCTTCAGTCCAAAGTTCCTTGGCGTTGAACTTCGTCGTGTCCCAGATGGTCTCGAAAAAGAGCTGTGGGATTCTGACGGGGTGTGTGGCTGGGCAGGGTCCGTTATTCTCAAATGTGCCCGTGGAAGGGTACGCGATGTGCGACATGTGGTCTGGCGAGTCAAGGTTCTTGCCGTCCCAGCAACTATCATCTGTGTTAGATCATGTCCTGAGAGACTTGAATGCGGAGGGAGAGACATGCGTTGGGAACCGGGCGTTGACCATGATCCCAGCCGGGCAAGGCTTGGTCGGGAAGTCGAGCGTCTCGCCAGTGCGGGTCATGATGTTCTGCAGACAGGTGTATGTAAGTTGCCGGAAGCGTTGGGCCTCCTCGCGAGTCCGCGAGGCCTGCGAACCGGTAAGCATCCGGTAACCCGGCCTGAAGGCTGTGACGGTCTGTTTGGTGCCACCGTATGGTATATAGTAAATGGTCATGCCGCCCTGGGCCTGCTCGAAGCCGCTGTTCGGTTTTAGGTTGACGCGCTTGTATGTACCGTTGCGAGCTTTGAAGAAGAGCACAGCGGTCCAGTAGTTCGAGAAGTCGTCAGCGAAGGTGCACGTAGTGCATGTTGCCTGCGTTGGGGGCGGTGAGTTGGGATCCATGGTTACGTTAAACGCGTTCTGAAAGCGTGGTTAGCTGGCTGCGTGTCTCTTGGGGAATGTGACGTACCCCGCCGACGATCTGGTGGAGGTGAGGCGCAGGCGCAGCTCCAGGATTCACCAAGCTATAATGTGCGGTGTGAGTATGGTGGCGTGAGTTCAGTTCATGGGCATGAGCGGTGACTTACGGGTCAAGACGGTCAACGACGAGTGATGAGCATGAGAACCGGAGGAGCGCGTTGGCGCCCGGTACCGTGAGCGCCAAGGCGGCGGCAAGGGAACCCCAGCGCATGATGTTGTGCGTTTTCCCCTTGGGGGTCAGTAACCGAACTTTGTGTTGTTGAGGCTTGGAAAAGGATCTCGGCCCAGACCAAGTTTGGACGATGTAACTGACGACCAAGTGTAAAAAAGGGGGAATAGATGGAACCGGCGGGGCTGCTTGACGAGTCAAATACACAGCGACCCCGTGTTATCTTTGTTCTGTCACCGGTGACATCTAAGCGATACTTACAAGTCCGAATTGTCCGGTCCGAAGAGACTGGGGGATGTCGGCTGTCGCGACGGATCGCGTGGGCGCCCACCTTGCTGTCTGCAATTACCGGGGCCATTGGTATTCGTATGTAGTAAGTGCCGGCTCATGTCTGGGTGCTGCAGAAGATAATCTTGATTCGGTGGATAAATAGGGGTTGCCACTTGGCGCTTTGACTGGACAGACTGTCGCTTCTACTGTCAGTTTAAATGAACCTGCTTCTCTCCGTAACAGAAACGCTTTATATTGCGGAGTAGCTATTACACCGATCTGGAGCTGTTCGGGGAAGCATATGTACAGCTGTGCTCTACTAATAACGGGCTATATGATACTTAACTGTCGTGATATACCTCTGGAGGAGCAGCCGTGTTTGTGTTTTTCGTGGTATCGATATGCAGCTTTATCCCGAAAACAAGCTTCCAGATGCTCTGTCTCATAAAGACAGGATGCGCTTGTATTTTTCTTTGTCCAAACCGGACTGACAGGGCTGACGCCCTAGGCGCCACGCCCTAGGCGCCACGACTCGGAACGACCGCACAAAAACTGCTGCCTTCAAGTTCGGGGCGCATGGACGAGCGCTGCAATACTTCCGAGTAGTGGATGTCACTCGAAAAACTCGGCAATCTTGACTGCAAAAGCCCCTGTGCTGTTTTTTCTCAAATCTTCGTGTGATAGCTCGAGTACCTTTCTGTGCGTCCAACACAGACTTTTTCGTCGATGTGGGGGCTGTGGGTATTTGTAGACATATCTGAGTGGCTGTTTCGGTGTTAGATAAACTCCCGACCGCATATGCCGAGGTACCCTTACCATAAACTCCAGGCAAAGCATTATCAATGTGCAGAGCCTTGATAATAAGTTGCAGACTTCCTCGCTTCGGCGGCCTCGAATATCAATCAAGCTAACTGCCCATCGCGATCGCGGAGTGCAGGCCCGAGACTACCAAGGGAAAGATTTTCAGCACGGCGACGGGATATAAACCAGCGAGAATTCGTTATCCCAGGTCGAACAGAGAGGTTCAGTGACCTTATGCTTCAACTGAGGTGGAAACACAGGGGTCCTTTGCCCCACGTGCGCTCCACCACATGTCCGCATACGCTAAGAACCTTATCCACACGCGGCCAAACTCAGATACGTTGCGTCGCGTTGTCAGAGCTTGATTTTGAGGTACACGCGTGACTCCGTTTTACTTTTGTGCGATAATATATAGGTATCCTTGACCCTTAGCTTGCCATGGCTTCATTGTCCTAGACCTCGCTCGAACAACTCACCTCTGACAACCCTTCCGGTCACACTTCGGTCCCACACCACCTTCCCATTCGGCGAGCTGTATCAGCTATACATATCCCTGGTCATAGACCCCTTTCCAGCCACCGGCGATGCTTTAGCGATATAGCAATGGATATTCACAACACCGTACCTCCGGATACAGACAAGGGCCCAGGCCAATCTCCACCAAACCCCCGGCTCAGCGACGACAAGTCGGCTTTCAGGGGCTATCAAGATGCGCTTGAGCCCCTCGGGCTCTCCTTAGTTAGTTCCAATGGTACTACAGCCCAGACCAATCTTTCTAGCGATGAGGAGAAGCTGGTACGGCAGCATCTGTGGTCTGAATTTGGCGTGAAAGACTTCTACGTCTCTGGACCATTCATCGTCCTTCTTCGTGACGCGACCGGACCGGCCGCATCCCGGGACACAGGTCAACTACCTCATTTGGTCGGAGCACTATGCCCGTTGTGGCGCGACATTGACGAGCCCGATGACGAACCGATGGTGTTTGGAGAGATGGGTGAAGGAGCTGAAATGATGGTCGATGAATCGGTCTTTGCAGGATGGGACTATGGCAAGGCACCATCTAACGCTATCGTCGAGCACCTCGCCACCTATTTGTTCACTGAATGTGAAGCTATAACATGGATTGCTGGATGTCTTGTTATAGAGCTTCCAAAGGTGGATGAAGCTTCGTTCGAAGCACAACTCTCGAACATGCCCCTCTCGATTGCATACGCGCCTTGCGCAGTACAGTATCATAACGGGCCCTTCCCGACTGACGAGCAACGCAAACGAGCCGTCACACCAAATCCGAAGCCGGCGGCAAGCCACGACCGAACAGACGACGAAACGGATTACGTATCAAAGGATGGAAAGTTTTATCCTGGGTCAATGATATACTCAATTAACGACAAGCAAGACCGAGCGATGTCATGTGTCTCAGCCGGGGTGCTCATTCGAAAGGGAACAAGCCGTCGATTAACATGTTCATGGCATGCCTGGGAAGATATTAATAAGGACAATCCGGGCGTATTTGGCCAAGATACTGACGAAGCGCGGCACATGTTCCGGGTCATACAAGGGACCAAACCGGGCACTAATATTGGTTACGTCAAGGAGAGAGTCGGCGAGACTGACATTGCCTTGATCCAGTTGCACGATGGGATTACATTTGAGAATAAGTTTCTCGACTCTGGTTTCTCCGCCAAACGGTTGGTTCATAGCTCACATACCAAAGCTATGGAACTATTGCATATTAATGGGTTTCCAACTGGAGAACAAATCTTAACCTGTTTGGGGACTCGGTGCACCGTGAATCGAGGTAAAAGCCTCTTAACTCCCGGTATAAACGCGGTACTTCCACAGCCTGGTGTGGCTGATGTCAAGTGTCGGCAAGTTGCTGCTTTAGCGGAGGACAAAGCATTGACGAGAAAGCCGTACATCCGGGATAGCGTCTGTGGATCGGTACTTCTACGAAGTAAAGTTGAAGGGGAAAAGGCTAGCGAAGACACAGTGATGGCAAGAGGAGAGGTGGTGGCAATGTGTCACCTTGTAAACCTCACTTCTGGGTACAACCCCCGGCAGCTGTTGATGTTTGCGGATGCATTAGATCCATTGATAGAGGACGGTTGGACGATTGTACCACTTTTGGGTGGGATTGAGGAGAAAAACATCACCCGAGATGGCAGTGAGGAGTCACCGGCAAAGAGGCTGCGGACTCGGTAGTACGTAAATATTGATAGGAGTAACCTGACTACTGAATTTTGACGCTGATGAAGAGCTCTCAAGTGAAAAGGAAGTATGACAACCCTTGCTCGGGCTAGCACCGGACCACACATGGACTGCAGACGGAGAGGTGGAGGAAACTCCAGGCCTGAAAGCCCGGGAAGCCATGGATAATTGCTGTCCGTACAAGGCATTGTATAAATATTGACTTGAACTACTTAAATATAATTAATTATAAGGATGGCGAGAATGGCTGCTTTAGGCCTGGAAATCCCCAGACTCCCACTGTGGATTAACTACTGCCCACCCCCCATACGCATGGTACGGTAACACACCAAGAGCACCATAAAGAAAACCGAACCAGTAGGTAGCTTTCCTCTGGGACCTAGAACAACCCAGGCATGTCGCACTTGCGTACCAACCCCAGCCCAAAACGCCCCCACTGCGTGAGAACACCCCCGATGGTACAACTTGATCAAATGACCCCTCGACTTCCCATCAGGACCCAGGCCGGACGAAGACCGGGATGGTACCGGTACTTAAAAGCGGAGGCGGAGGATCTGAGAGGCATCGAGGCACAAGGGCTCTACACAATTCCACTCAAACTCAACCTCGCGGAACTCTTCACCGTGCTCAGCTTCTCCAGGGTGCCGAGCGAGGTGGACCTCTCAAGAAGTAGAACGACTCGACGATGGCGTCGTTCAGGACCTCGCCCAACTCGGCAACGGCCCGGCTAAGCTGCGGGAAGCCTGCATCTCCATATATTAAATGAAGGCGGTTAGTGTCCTCCCATTTCTTTCGAAGCTCGTCGTCTGTCCACACCTTATTCGGCATAGGGTATCTAGTGGCCAGCAACTGGCGACGCGCCGCTAAGATGGGTTCCTAGGCCAGCTCGGCTGCCTAATAATAGCCATCAGAATATCAGTATCTGAACCACAACCAGAAAGAACGTACAGCGCAACCGGGCAATCACTTACATGGAGTTGCTCTTGATTACCATTTAGACCATGATGAGAACGATAAGCACGTTCTGCAGCGATAAACGCAGTGACGAAGGCCTTAACCCCGGTGTTGACGCGGACGCGGACCTCCTCGGTGACGATGTATTCACCATTCTCGCTGAACTTGGTGTAAAAGTTGCGCTCCACGAAATCCAAGATCTCATATAGGGACCGAGTGTCCCGCTCAAGCATCGCACACGGCTGCGAACAGGTTAGCTACCGGAGCGAAACAGAATCATGAAACCCATTTTGAACCTACAACTAAGCAAGTTTGGCGACGCGAGGTGCACTGGTCGCAAACTTTTGACGTCTTCTTCAAAAAGCCGCAGTGCGACACGAACATGGTAGCGTCACCGGGGACATAGTTGATCGCTGCCGTATTGAGGCAGGTCACACAGCTGAGCTCATTGGAGAGGATGAATTCGCCATCAGGGCGATGAGCGCGCAACTCTCGATTTGCTTGTTTGACTTGCCTGAGGCGTTGACCTCGCGGCTTCGCGGGGGTTGTCGTGGCGGGGCGTGCACGACCCATCTTGACAGACGGGCAAGCGGTAGAACAATACCGGGGAGTTGTGTGATGAACTTGGAAAGATGGAAGAGATTTTTTGCTGAAGACGCAAACGACGGTATTTGGAGGAGTTGATAAGGTCACGAAGCGAAACTGCAGAGAGAAGTGGGTTGGTGACGGAGCATGGAAGGAACGAAAATGTGGGAAACAACACCGCGTGCCGCATGAAGTACTATTGCAGCAGTAGAATTTCGTTCCGAGCTGCCGTTTAATGTCTGGCACCGACATTCCTCCTCGAGGCTCACGAATAAATGGCCGCATTGCATTGCTTGACAATGGTCTGAGATTCGCGTGGTCGGGGATGCTAGATTCTTCAACCCTAACCCATGGACCCACAATTCCTTATCAGATTGGCTGATAATCAGTTCCCCACAGAAAATCACAGCTCCAACATGTCAATTACGGCACGCAAACCTAAACCCCGCCATCGCCACATCTGAAACGTCTCCCAAAAAAGGACAGCTGACCTCTCCCCAAGCTGCTACGAAGTCGGCACAATGGAGACCAAACCCGAGACTGCCGCCGCGGCGGAGAGCATCACCTCTGTGCCCGAGGTATCGGAGCCGCACAAAGCCCCCGCTACCGTCGCCGCAGTGACTCCATCGGCTGCAGGCAACGAAACTCAAACTCCCACGGCGGCGTCCGATGCCGAGAAGGCCGCTCCCATTGCGGAGGTAGTCCCGATTGCCGAGCTCTGGAAAGCCGCCCAGGAGACGGGCCATCCCGATATCTGGGGCGTGACGCTCGCCGACCCCAAGTCGCACATCCCCAGCCAGATCGTCCTGCAGAAGTACCTCAATGCCAACGATGGCGACCTCGTCAAGGCCAAGGACCAACTCGTCAAGACGCTTGAGTGGCGCGCCCAGATCAAGCCCGTGGAGCTCGTGAAGAAGGTTTTCAACAAGGCCAAGTTTAACGGCCTCGGTTTCGTCACCGCCCACACCGCCGACGGCGCTACCTCCACCGAGCCCAATGGCAAGGAGATCTTCACTTGGAACATCTACGGAGGCGTCAAGTCTATCGAGGAGACCTTCGGCAACGTCCAAGAGTGAGCCCCGTTCCCCAATTTCGCGCCGACGCGATCTAACCACGCGCAGGTTCATCGAGTGGCGCGTCGCCCTCATGGAGCTCGCCCTGCAAGAGCTCTCCATCGCGACGGCTACTAAGCCCATCACGGACGTCGAGGACCCGTACAAGATCTATCAGGTGCATGACTACAAGTCCGTCAGCTTCCTCCGCTCGCCGCCGCAAGTCAAGTCCGCCAGCTCCGAGACCATCAAGGTCTTTGCGCAGAACTACCCTGAGCTGCTGAAGGAGAAGTTCTTCGTCAACGTCCCCGCCATCATGGGCTTTGTCTACAGCTTCATGAAGCTTTTCGTCGCGGCCAAGACCATCAAGAAGTTCCACCCCATGTCCAACGGCGGGAACCTCGCGCTCGAGTTTGGCGAGAGCAAGGTCAAGGACCTGGGCAAGCAGCTGCCCGTCGAGTATGGTGGCAAGGGTGCCGATCTGAAGACGCAGGGCAAGGAGCCGCTGCTGGAATAAAGTGGACGAAACTGGATAGAGATTGCCTGGCAGGATGGTCTGATTAGCCAACAGCTCGTTTGTTTGTCGGGTTTTCAGCAAACATGGGAATCTGTTTTAGATAGTATTTAACCTCTAATCCCCGCTCTTTGATAGAGAAACCAAAGACACAATTTTCGTTTCACGGAAACACCGTTCAGCCAAGCATCGCGGATAATTATTCCCCGATGGCGTCACCAGGTCCAGTGGATCTCGCGCAACCAAAACCCCGCAGCGTGTCCCCGCCCCTCCGCAAACGGAAGACGGATGACAGCGGAGGCTCTCCACTTTCTTCGCTCGACAACTTCCAGTGCAGGACCTCAGTTTCTGCTGCAACCTCGTTGATTCGTATCAATTCATCTGCCTATTTCGCTGACCTTGAAAGAGAAAAGAATTCTAAGAAACAATGATTACCGGCCTGCATCACGTACGCCCGCTACCGTTGGCCGAACCTAAACAATGAGAAAAGAAAATCGCTGACAAATAAACCCCAGGTCAACATCCTCGTGCCTCCGGGGACACTCCCTGCTGCAAACGTTTTCTATGGCACCACGCTAGGCCTCAACCCCCGTGCCGTCCCGCAGCTCCAAGCCGACAGTCTTGCCTGGTTCGACATTGCATCCTCCGGACAGCAGCTCCACGTCGCTTTTGGCCGCCCCGATGTAGACTTCACCGACGAGGCGCGCGCAGCCAGACGCCATCCCTGTTTCCGGGTTGAGAGCCAGGAGCAGCTGAACGAGTTGCAAAGACGCATCTGGGAGCATTACGAGCGCGGTGGCGAGGGCGCGCCGAGCGAGTGCGATCGTCCTGGGGGGGAGAATTCCGGTGCCAAGGGGGTCGAGTACCCGACGAGATTCTTTGCGAGGGACTTTGCGGGAAACCGTTTGGAATTCAGTCTTTAAGCTTCGTTCAGGTCGAGCTCGGGCATATCCGACATATCTTCGGGTGGGGGCAAATTCTGTCGCCACTTCTCCGCCATTGATGGCCAAATCGGCGACTCCTTCTCAGGGCCTAAACTGCGCCTCATCTCAGCAAAATATCTGAGAAGGGAGGCTTCCTCAGCCACGATGTCGTCGTGAATTGGGAAAATTGGAAAATCTGGGCTAGCATGACTAGAGAAGATTGATTTCATGTTGGCGCAAATACGGACAGTTTTGCGGCCCGAGCCGAATGGTTTTCCATGTTCTCTATGATTTCCAAGTGATGTCGGATGATCCCCAAAGAAGCCGAACATGCCTTCGATCGCGCGGCGGTTTTTTTCCAGGTCGTTTTGACGAGCATATTCGCGCCATGCTACGTCAGGATGAGCATCACCATTACGAGACGGCGCCAGGACAAATATCAGCTCTCTAAGCTTCCCGTTCCTTTCGGATGCAAATTTATGAATGATGCCGCTGCGATGAAGGGCGTCCGGAGTGGTGTCTAGAAGCACAACCACTTGCTCAGCCTGGAAGAATCTCGGATAACAGAATTGATGGGGAGAGTCAATTGTCCAGTGGTCGTCGAAGATGGTACCATTTGGCAGGGTGAAGATATAAGGTTGCTTCTAGACCCTTCTAGCTATCTGTTTTACTGAAAGGACAAGAGGCATGATGCATACAATATCGGTCCTGGGGTCGAATGGGAAATTGGTGCACTTTTTGTTTACAGGAAGATCTCCGAACCGGCCGATCGCATATTTCCTCGACTCCTTGCAGATGTGGAATACCGAGAGCATCTCCTTCTAAGACCGGATCTCGTCACGGCCATTGTAAAATAGCTCTAGGTCGGTAACAAAAGCAATGACCGGATCCTTTGCTGTAGTTCTGGGTTGTGACGCCATTACCCATACTAGATGGGCTTTGATGCCGCGAGTGAGGTGGAACCAAATTCTTTCCCGAAGCTCTGGGCCGAGATCCTGGATCGAGGCTGGCTTCTGGATCGAGGCCGGCTCTTGGTGTAGCGCCGTGAGCCATGCGGTGTCCCTGTCCCGCTTGTAACCTTCAATCCTTTTTTTGTAGTAGTCGGTGTATGCTCGCGATGGCGAGCGATGTAATATCGGCGCATCTTGGAGCTGGTGTGCGATGTCGAGCCCTCTGAGGCCTTGGCGGGAGAAGAGTCTTCCGCCGCCCAAATAGCAGCATTCAGGGGAAGGCGGCAGGCGTTGGGGAGGGAGATCTTGGTGGCGTCGAACTCGATCTCGTTATCGTCCTCCGAAATGACAGAGCTGTAGCAATTTCTGGCATGTCTCTTGACGATCATTTGCCTCAGTTCTATTTCGGCACGCGGCCTGACCGCTTTCACTTCGGCGGCCTGCCAGTCCCCATACCAGGTCTCGCCACCGTGAAGCTTGGCACCACCCTCAGACGCGTCCTCGCTATCACCACCGTGAGACTCGGCCTTGCTATCTTTAAGCTCGGTACCACCATCGGACTCGGCCTCGTCGTCGTGAAGCTTGGCGTCACCCTGAGGCTCGGCCATTCTTGGTACCTACGTAGGTAGGTACTACAGAGTACGATTGAATGACGAGTGAAGGAGGTGTGGTGGTAGCGGTGGCTAGGTATGTCGGAGATGCGACGCGGTTTGAGTTCGCAAGTGGCGATAATGGATGTAGTGTGGTAGTGTGATGTTGCTCGAGAGCAAGATCTGGGTCTGTCGCGGAGGGAGCTGGGGTGCAGATCAGCCCTATTCTCTCGATAAACATGGAGCCAAAAACAACTGCCCATGCGGGGACTGGATGGTTTGATACGCTCCTGCCCAAGAGAGGGCGATTGCAATGGCAGGTGAGGCAGGAATTCGGCACATAACCTCGCCAGTCTCTGAGGCAACGGAAGTCGCGGGAGATACCAGCTCAGGCCGACGAAGCACTGCCATTGACGTCCGAGACACAATGAGGCGGCTTGTCTGTTGTGCGCGGGGAAGGGCAGGACGATTCGATGGTTTGGTTACCTAGAGCGGGAAGTCCTAAGATATCACTGACGGCATTCAAGGAGCACTACGGTAGTAACTTCGATTTCTTAGGCAGGCGACGGAAGGGGCGGTAACTATGCCCATTGTACCTAAAATAATGCTAATGACGCAAACTAGACAATCCGCTCCCGGGGACCTTTGGTGCGGGCGGAACGAGCCGCTTCCAATACCATGATGGTGCCGACGTCTGGCAACAAGCCTAGCCGCCCCTAAAAGCATAATCGCACAAACTGAACAAGCCGCTTCCGAGGACCTTTGGCGCAGATGAGACAGGCCCCTTCCAGTATCATGACGTAACAAGCCGCTCTTGAAGTTATGATGGTACAAAACAAAGCCAGTTCCGAGTCGTGATGGCGACAGGGGACGAGCCGCTTCCGAAATCATGATGATACAAACATAACGAGCCACTCCCGATGGCCTTTGACGCAGCAGAGATAACGAACCGCTTCGGGATTGTGATGGTGCCAACGGGACGAGACGCTTCCGATATCGTGATGGTGCAAGCATAACGAGCCGCTTCCGAGGACCTTTGGCGCAGGCAAAACAAGCCACTTCCAGGATCCTGATAGTGTCAACATGACGAGCCGCTTCCAATATCGTGTGATGTGGCGACAGGACAAGCCGCTTCCGAGATCATGATGGCGTAAACACAGCGAGCCGCTTCCGAAAGCAGGTCTCGTCAGGCCGTGGTCCGGTATCCACAGCCTTCCCTCTTCCTTTTCGATGGCAAACAGTCCCGGCCCTTGCGACACCAAAAACACTGGAAACACTCGGCACCCAATCACGTCCATTTACATGTAGCGGTGCATGCGCGTCTTGGCCAGAAAGTCGGCCACCTGCTCGCGGTGGACAAGTGCGATGGCCTACGAAGAATTGGTGTTAGCTACAAATATATCCAGCTAGAGATACGCCAAAGAGAGGAGGCAAACAGTTACAACTTACGGTCTTCCGGTTCCAGGATGGCTAAAATATGTCAGTTAGCAAAACTCCAGCACAAACAAGCCCCAGACTACTTACCGGGTGGTTCGGGTCCTCAATATCAGAGCCCGGTTCATCCATGCCCTCCTCGTCAAAAACGCGCTCGAAATCGTTGTCCAGCATGCCCCACCCTACCTCCTCCACGTCCAGCTCTGCCTTGGTCGGCCAGGGCCAGAGGGCCTCCCCGTCGGTGGCAGCGGTCGCTCTGACGAAGTACCGGGATTCGTCGACCTCAGAGTCGAGTTTCTCGATGATCACGAGAAACACGAGGAAGTCCCTGCCAGCCGACAGGGAGATTAGGCAGTTGGCCTGCCCAAGGTCAGCCCCGGTGAGGGCGACCTCCCTCTCCCACGTGGCTTTCTTCTGGAGGAGGTGGTACAGCACCCCCGGGCAGTTGCCGGGATGGGTGGCGTACCAGTCGAGCCAGCTGGTGATGGCGGCGAGGAGGGCAGGGGTCGGCAGGGAGACGCTCGACTGGGTTTCGCCGAGCGCCACGCCAATCATCATCCTGATGGAGAACATGTTTCTTCGCGGCAGACATCATGTTAGCGGGCTTTTCTTGTCATGCTAGGGAAAGTGTTGCGGGATCACACTTACGCTATGCTGTTGTCTGTTTCTTCAAGCCAGGCAAGACGTTAGCGGACTGTTTACTGTTATGCTTGGGGATGCGTTTAACAATCATACTTACGCTGTGCTACCGTCGGTTTTGTCGAGGAGCGGGCGTTGGTAGGTTATCAGCGGTGGTTCAGCAGTAGGGAATGTGAAGCCTGGGAGAGAAGGAAGTTTTTGAATGGGAGGAAGCAGGAAGGCAAGGACTAAATACGTCAGCGGGGGACTTGCTGTTCTGCAAAGCGGATACCACGGCGGTCTAAGCTCGCGGGAATTATGTTCATCAATATCAATCGTTACGGTCGTGGGTGAATTAGGGCGCTCCTCACCTGTGAGCCCTCGCATCAGCCGCGCTCCTCAAGCCGCGATGTTTTGCTGCGGCTTCACTTACACGGGCCTTGCGCGGCTAACATTAAACAGCTCCGGGATTCGTCATTTGTGGAGACAGCAGACTTGATATTCTGAAGTGATAGCTCCGTGGCTCGGAAGATCAGTGTAAAGGGGTAGAGCACCAAGCGTCGCACAGGCATGTTCACCTAGGCGTTGAAGGGGTTGACACCCGTCGCTTTGTGCAGGCAGCCTCTCGATTGTCTTTCGTGCCGTGGCTTTTCGTTTGTAGATCTCCCCCTATCCACGTTCCCCAAAGCCTTTGTCATGGGCTGACAAAGCTGGATGCTACTTTGTATATGAGGCTAGCTTACTACGACGCGCACACGAGCGGAACAGAGGATAATACAATGACCAAACCTGACAATCGGAATCCACAGGGTAGAGGCAACCAGGAAAGTCGACCCATCGTACCCCGATACTAGCATTAGAGGTCTCAATTCAACGCCAGCATCAGCGGGCCCAAAATCCAAATATGGCTGTCATCGTGCTCACGGGTGGAGCAACTAAGAAGCAAGGCCATTCTTCATCCGACATCATGATCGTGCCTGGGAATCGATGGAATCTGATGCTGTTCGGGGTCATGTGGGAAATGGGTGGATTTGGGATGTGTCCACATGTCTGCCTGGGCTATGCAATGGTCGGGTCGGAGGCAGGACCGCACCAGGAAGGAGCAACAAAGGAGAGGACAAGAGTCACCCCGTGCGCCGCGCAACCACGCTCTGGTCAATGTTCAGAAATAAAGGCGCGCGAACAACGGCTGCGCCCATAAGCAGAGAGGCACAATTCAACGCTTCAATTCAGCCGCTCCATTATCTACCACCTGGAGCCTCTTCGGAAGTCTTGCCGGCGTCGCAAGTCAACATCCAATCTTCTCCTCGAAAGCAAATCCTGCATCCGCATCCCGCATCTCCAAGCCACGATACCAAAGACTCGATTCGTGCTCAACCGCCAGCATCAACCCTGCGCCTCCGAAAGGAGCGCAACTGGATGCCGACCTACCATCCTCGGTCAGTCAAGACGCGCTCCCCTATCTCTACGAACCGAACGCTCCTCTGAAGCCCCTCTAACAATGTGTCCATTTTCCAGGTCAAGAATCGAGACATTTTGTACCCCGCGCCCAAACCACTCGTCAGGAGGATCAAGCTCATCGTCCTTTGCCGTATGGTATACCTTGCCGTCCGAATAACTCCCGCGCTCCGGCGCGCCGACGCCCACTTCCCCGAGCGAGCGATCCTCGCAAATGGTGATTGGCCTTCCACCTGAACGCAGCCGAAAATTTTCCTTGCGCATCGGGATGGTTATCTCGGGGGAAACAATTGTCAGGTCGGAGCAGTCTACCAAACTGGCCGGAGAGCTCCGGGTGGCCTGGGCCCTCTACGCTCTCTGAAATAGCCGCTCGGGACATTCGTGCCTGACTCGAGAGGTCCGATTTAAAGGAGCGCCTTGGGTCGTCAGGGGTGTGCTCCCCGTTATCTGTCGGTTGGCCAGGTGTGGCGAGCATATCCTTGGTTACAACCGAGGTGGACGAACCCGCTGTCTAAGCGATCGTGGGTGCTCTCGATGTCGGGTCTACGAGGGCGATACTTGGCGATCATGTCTCTGACGCGGGCTGAGGTGGACGAGCCAGAGCTGCTGGTTGAGCTGTCGGAAGTATACTCGTCATCAACCCCTCTCAGGTTCGTTGCAAAGCTCGACCGCGTGCGGCGTAACTGAGGCCCTACGGGAGTTTGGGCAGACGTGCTCCGAGAGATAGCCTCTGAATTTCTGCGAAGATGGGCCGCGAGCCGAGAATGGTCTTCGAGGGCCCGAGCAGTGTGTCTTGGGGCGGACGCGACAACAGAAGATGGTACTTCTCTCTGTCCCCCAGCAACCTCCGGAGCGGCAACCAGTTGTTCTGTATGACTCTGACGGTTAATGATCAGAGCGATGGTCTGCATCGCTTCGTATGTGGCGTCGGAGATGGCGTTGTCGATCTTCAGTACCATACCCAAAGTTGCCGCTTGAAATTCATCGTTGAGGACCAGCTCGATATCAACGCACGCATGTGGGTCGAGGCCGCATTCCTCTGCAATCTCACTGACGGTTTCAAAGTGGTATCGTCGGAAGAGCATGTCGCGTACCATTCGGTGTATAAGATTCCTCAGACTTCGAACAGGGGCGGGCTCGTTATTGTGGCCGTTGTGATTACTGGGTTCAGGGTCTCCAGTCTCTTGTGGGTCTTGAGGGACTTGACGGAAAGCCATCTCAGTGCTGGGATAACAGGGCGTTGGATTCTGCGTGGGAGAGCTAGATGTAACAGGGAGCCGTCGAAGCTCTACTTGTCTGAGGTTTGGTGAGGTTCGGTTTTGGAGCAGATTGTCCGTCTACCTACAAAGTTGGGAAAATGCTCTTAAGCACGTGGCTGAACCAGACTATCGTTTCATACATTTGGGGCTGGGCGAGTGAGCTGGGTGAATGTGTTGGCGTCGATTGGAGGACTGGATTGAACGCATTGGGAGATATGATTCATCGGTACGATCAGTCAAACTTCTGTCGTCGCCTGCGATATTTTCACTGACACACTGACATACAATTCGATAGCCTCTACCCACGCGGTTTATTGCCCGCATTCGAGGTCGAACGAGTTTCTAGCGGTTGTTCATTTTGGCCTTCGTTTTTATTCCTTCCTCTTTTCGGTCTCTGATATGAAAAGTCACTACAACTGCACCGGTTACGCCCACCTGCCAATGTCGCCCTTCCTGACCCCGTTCCGCACGCACCCGCGCCCAAAAACAGGATTCCCCGTTACAGCCAAACCTATGTACAGCGGCTTGTGGCTTCAGGTACTATTTACACCGCCTTCACCTCAGAAACCTCAAAGCGCTTGGCCAAGTGCTCCGTGTCGAGGGCCTTTTTGTTGACGGCGTCCTTCTCGAACCCTGCAATCGCCTTATACGCGGCGCCGATGCTCTCGAGCTCGTCCTTGGGGATGACATCGTAGACGTTGGCGAAGCCGTCAGGGGCGCGCTCGTGAGCCAGTTGCAGCACATGGTCGGGGCCGTTGGCACGGTTGGCCATGACGATCTGGGACGTGGGCGGGAGACGAGTGTCCTGGTATGCCGTGAGGGCACGCTCAACAACACCGGCCTGTTGCCAGGTGGCAGCAACATCGGCCAGACGAGCGGCCAGCGTCTCAGCGTCGATGATGGCCTGGGTAGCACCGTTGCTACCAATAGGATACATGGCATGCGCCGCATCACCAAGCAGTGTGAGGCGGCCAAAGGTCCACCGGTCGACGGGGTCGCGGTCGCACATGGGGAACTCGAAGACGCTCTCGGTGCTGTCGATCAGGTCGGCCATGAGCAAACCGCCGCATGCCCACTTGGCAAACGGTCCCGCAAATCGCTCCTTGGGCACGCGCTTGGTCCAGTCTGTCGGGGGCGGCGTGACATCCGGGTCGTTCTCGTCGCGCACGCGCAACTCAGCGATCCAGTTAACGAGCGATGCGCCGCGGCGCGCCGAGCGGCCGCTGATGGGGTACGCGATGAACTTTTGGTTGGCGTGACCGGCCCACACCATGGACGCACCCGTCAGGTAAGGCTCGCGCTCGACACACCCGCGCCAGAGCATGCGGCCAGAGAAGCGCGGTGGGCCCTCTTGCGGGTACAGCAACCGCCGCGCCGTGCTGTTGATGCCATCGGCGGCCACGAGCACAGCGCCCGTCATGGACGGGATGCTCGGCAGCTCTCCTTCGGGCGCGCCACGGCGCGCAAACCGAGCCGTGATGGAGGTCGCATTCTGCTCGTAGCCCACGAGGGCGTGGTCCAAGTGGACGTGGTCGGCACCAAGACGGGCCTTGGCGGCGTCCAGCAGCAGCATCTGGAACTCGCCGCGATGCACCGAGAACTGAGGCACCTCGTAGCCAGCGCGCTGTCCTCTCGGCTCCGAAAGAATCGGGTGACCGTGACGACTATAGAAGTTGAGCTCCTCCGTCTCCACGCCTGCCTCCTGGAGCGCTGGCATCAGCCCCAGGTTGCGCAAGATCAGCACCGCCGACGGCTGCACATTGATGCCGACGCCCAGGGTTGTCAGCGTCGCGCTGGCCTCAAACAGGTGGATGTCGGTGAATCCCGCGGCGTGCAGTGCGATCGCGGTGCTCAGGCCGCCGATGCCGGCACCAGCGATGATGATGCGGGGCTGCGGATCTGTGAGGAACGGCATGATGAATGACAGGTCACTCGAGCAAATACTCAAACCAAAAAAAAAAGAGGCAGGCACCGAACAAGGAGGGCAGCGCGCAGAAATGGTGGTGTAGTGGCTTGGTTTCGGGTCCGTCCTGGCAGTCGGGGCCGGTAATGCAGCACGCGACGAGACAAGGAGCTGCTTTGAAGGCCGGCCCCTAGAGGTAGGATCCTTGACACCGACGATGCTCGCGAGAAATTTCCCACGGCACTTTCTACGGCACTTACACGACGGCTCGCCAAGCCCCTCGGCGCAAGCTTAGCACCGCCGCTTCACCGGGTTATCCATATTTGCCGCGGCGCTATTGCCAAGGAGCCGAGGGTCTTGGGGAAGCGCCCCTGTGAGGGGGGCTGAAATAACGGGGCGAGGCGCGCAGAACCCGCCGTTCCGGGAAGCGAGGGACTAGTTGGCCTTTATATTGGGATGGGTCGGGTAAGGAGTGGGAAGGGGGGATGGAGCCGGCGGGTGCGGTCAGGTGGGGGTTAAAAACAACAACATTGAGACACCTCTCCTTGACTGTTTGGGTGCTGGTTGCGACAAAATGACAGAGAGAATACGGCTGACGTGTTTGCAGGATTGTGTTTGGGGCTTGGCCCTCGGAATTGTCATTTCGGCTTCTGTTTTGTATTTTCTCTTTTCGTTTCTCCTTGACTCGACATCTGTCAAAGTGAGCCGCCACTGCACCTATCCTGTCATCGGGTCAATCACCTTGTCACGTATCTCTATGTCTGAGTCTATTCATCACAATATGTAGACGAAACAGGCCGCATTGACTGTTGGACTCCTTCCCACCCTAGCTTCGTTTTGGAGCTGAGGTCGCGGCGATCAAAGGTTATCGTCAGAAGCGGGATAGCAAACAATGACATGCGTCGCATCCCGACCTGAGTGTTCTTTTGGGCATGCCGAGCCGGTCGAGCTGTGTTTGCATCAGGCTTAGCATAATTTTGCGCTTGCCTGAAACAATGACACAACGGCACCTTTGTTCTTACCGAGGTTTTCCCTGCTCTGTCGACCTATCTACGCACTGTTGTGATTCAACCTGGATGATATGAGCGTTCACGGCTTCAATACTTCCAACTACAGCTGGCTAAATGAAGAAGAAACCATGAAAAGCATAAATGATGCATTGGGCAAGCAAGTGCAATATGGTACTGCGGCAGGTATACCCTAGCTCAAGAACTACGTTCCTTTTGCCAATGGCTGGTTGTTCTCAGTCATGAAGATGCCTTATCTGACGCAGCAAAGGACCTTCAAAGATCTGGGTTGATTTCACAGTCTGCCCTCATGTAATAGGACAGAGGTTAAAGCATGTGAAGTGCTGAGAGCCTTTGACTCTCAGTATCCCCGACTGGAACTCTGGCGTGCCTCAGAACAGCGGCGTCAAAAGGACAGACACTGGACGCCATGCCGGCCGCCAAGTCAAACAAACCGTCAAGGATACACAGGAGCGTCAGCGAGAGGCATAGCTGCATTCACAAGCCCTCAACCTCGCGGCTGAGGCGCGGCTTACACTAGGTCGTGACGGGGATCATAGCCCTAACACACCCACGTTCTCACCCACGTTCTCCGAATTCTCACGATGTCGAAATCAAATAGCTCTTATTGAGCTCAGACTGTGGGTCCACCGCTCAGAAGATCCGGCCAATCGTGCGGTAGCCAGACGATGCGATGGTGCGAAGTCTCCGCCGGGCGCCTTCTATTTCAACCCAAGCTCCCATTTCTCCTCGACACCTTTTCTTCCCCCAAGCCTCACCTTTTCTTCACACCTCTTGAGCAACCAGCGACATTTTCCCTTTCCAAACAAAAACTTCTCCCACGCCGCAACCAACTGCCTCCCCCAGGCCTTTTTAAAGACCCCAAGACATCACAGTAAGTTCGATGATTCTAATCTTCTCTGCTATATCGTGAACTTGCTGACATCTACGTTCTCTCCGCGCGCAAAGATGGCCACCTCTTCCATGAAGACCACCCTCGCCGCCGCCCTCGACGCGTTCGAGAGCGTGCCCGCCACCGCCGCCGCCATGTCTGCTGCCGTCGCCGCTCCCGCCGACGTCGCGACGCCCGCCAACACCACCACCACCGCCGACGCCACCACGGCCACCCTGCGTCAGGCGGTCATGACCTGGGTGGCCAACCCCGCCTCGCACGCCGCCGGGGGCCTGGCCCTGTACTACGTGCTGGACCAGGAGTACGCGCCCTCGGCGGCGGGGGAGATCGCGCTCTCCGGAGCAGCGGATCGTGCCCGGGCCCAGGCCCTTTGCAGCTTGTCTGTGGAGGGTCTGGGCTTTGTCGTATTCGTCGCGGTGCTGGAGCGGTACCGCGACGCGTACGACAGTCGGGTGTCGATCCGTTGCTTCTGCGAGGCGAAGGGCAGCGGCAGGGTCTTGGCGAAGACCAAGCTGGAGGTGGGGGAGGAGGTATTGGCGGGTGGGATGTTGCAGGACATCTCGGTCCTGGAGCAGGGAGTGGAGGTGGAGGGGTGGGTGGAGGAGGAGGAGGATGAGGAGGGTGTGGAGGAGGAGGAGGTGGCAAGTTATTCTTGAGGACGTTTATGTGTTGATGAGTACTAATATGTTTTCTTCTTTGCAGGAAATGCACAGTATCAGCTGGAAGCGGTCGATCGTAAGTCACATGATACCCCTATTTGCCTGACTACTCAATTTGGCTGCATCTTGTCAGGTTGTGTGTAGGCAGGGAATCTCCTTTTCTGTACGCATCTCTAACCATTTCTCTCTTCAGGCCCTCGTTCTCGTCCCTGGAGATGGCATGGAACTTTTCACCATGCTCATGAGCAAATACGAAATCGGTACGTATCTCATCCCGGGATACCTCAACATCTGCCTCGACACCCGCAACCCCTGGAACAACCTCGTGGCGTTCGAGATGGCCAAGAGGCTCATCGAGCACATCTGGGAGGGAGGCCGGAATCGTATGATGATTCCTGCTCCCACGGCAGCGCGACTCCTCCACTTCGCGCGCGAGATCGGGGAGGTCGAGATGGCCTCCAAAGCGCTTCATATCCTTCAGGGCCACAGAGTCGACACCGATAACAGGTTTAGTTGGCGCTCCGGACGCGGGTTGAGCTTGAGACAGTGAGCGTAGCCGAAGATACGACGTCTCCGGAAGTTCAAGTTTGGGTTTCGACAGGCTACACACGAGAATGGAGTTTTGCTTTGCTTCAGGTCTCCGGAAGCGGCTCGTCACGTCTGCATCATCAAGATTTTGGTAGCGGATTGTTATGACTGCACTACCATGATATCGGGAGCGGCTTGTTACGTTGGCACCACTAAGATTTTGGGGGTGGCTCATCAAGTTGTCTACACCAAAAGTCTTCGGAAGCGGCTCGTTCTGTCAGCGCTACCATTATTTCGGTGAACTTCGGATTTCACTTCTCCTCAAGATCTTCGGGAGCGGCTCGTTATGTCGGCACCAAAGGTCATTGGAAGCGACTTGTCGCGTCTGACGTTAGGTCACTTCAATGTCTTCGGAAGCGGCTTGATACGTCGACACCATCATGATTACGGAGGCGGCTTGTCTCGTCGCCAGCATCATGACTTCGGTGGATGGATTAGGTTTTGCTTCATTCCAATTTGGGTCTTCGGAAGCGGCTGGCATTTTGCACAGGTTTAGGGTGACTCTGGAGGGCCAACAGGGATATTTCTTTTCACAGCTCTGAGGCAGTTATTTCACGTAATCAGGGCCCGGGTTTAAGCAGGTGGCGTCGCACTCCGATAATGTATTTTCCTTTGATCAGTTGAAACAACATTATGTTGACCACATAACAATAGTGCCTGTGTGAATAAAGTGAACTTTCCACCTGCGAATCCAAGGCACGTCTTGACTCGACATTAGCGGTCACAAATGAAATATACCAAAAACCCAGATGCCGGAACTAGATCTCTGGTACCTTCATGCAAAAATAGAATCATTGATCGGGCTTAATAAAAACATGCAGCAAATCGCGGAACGTGCCGGCTTGTGATTGTGTCGAAACACAATGCGTGTGATCAGCCCCTATTCCCACGGCGCCATGACCCCTAATGCTTGGCATGCAAACAACACCGACCCACAAACCAGGTTTCAGCACACACCCTCAGATACTGAAGTTGTCCGAATTGCGTTGTGCATGAATGCAGCGATCGGGTCATGCTACCGGAAACCACTTCAAACGGCTCAAAGGGCTGGACTGTGCGGTGCTTCCCGTGCGATGCCGTTGAGGCCAAGCTCCCTTTTGACTTGGGCAGTCGCCATGATCGTTCTCCCTCTGGTTCCGCTTTTCTTTCCCACTGTCATTCGCATTCACCCCACCCGTCGGATAATTAATTGCGAACATGATGATCGTAGCAAACGTCATCCTCGCCCTCTCCGGGCTCGCAGTAGCAAGGGTGCAGTTTATTGTATGTCAAGCTCTCAGTCCATCTCCAACCAAACTGACGTGAATCCTCAGGGCGTGAGCATCGCCAATGGTGACTCCAGCTTGTCTGCCCAGAGCGGTGACGACACTGAAGCCCAACTGAAGCACTTCTCCAAAGACAACATGATGAACCTCTTCCGCCTGCGTATGCCCTACCATTTCCCCTCTCCAACCAAACTAACATCCCAACCAGCTGTGTCCTCACAATTCCTTCTTGACAGCAAGCCCAACAGCCCCCTCAACACAGCCAACCTCGCCATCTACGACCGCCTCGTCCAATCCTGTCTCGCGACCGGCGCATCCTGCCTCCTTGAGGTCCACAGCTCCTCCTACTCATCCAACTCCTCCTCCTCTATCCCAACCAACTCGGAATTCATCTCCCTCTGGACGCAACTAGCAGCCAAATACGCCTCTAGTTCCAACATCCTCTTCGAGCTATGTTCACTGTCCTCCGCCCCCCTCAACACCACAGCCCTCCAAGCCACCATAACCGCCATCCGCTCCGCCGGCGCCACATCTCAAATAATCCTCCTTCCCATCGCCTCTCCGCAATACAACTCCTCTCTATCCGCCCTCTCCTCCCTCAAGAACCCAGACTCCTCCACAACCAACATCCACCTGACACTCTCCCTCTCCCTCTCCAGCAGCCCCTCCTCTTCTTCAGAATGCACAACAAACAACACCGCCCTCCTCACCTCCCTAGCCAGCACCCTCCTCGCCACCAACCGCCGCGCAATCCTCACCTCCTCCTCACCACCAGGAAACCCCCTCTGCCTCGTGCGCTTCTGCGAGCAAAATGCCTTCATCAACGCCAACTCCAATGTCTTTCTCGGGCTGGTTGTTGGCACTGGCGCTGGTGCTAGCAAGGGGGCAGGAGCAAGCAGTCTTGACTCATCCTCGTCGTCCTCCGACGCGGAATCATCATACCTGCTGAGCCAAACGCCTGTTTGGGAGGGGGGGCGGTTCGTGGATAACCCGCTTATGGCGCAGTGTGTTGTGGGGACATGGATTGCGAGTACTGTTGGAGGTGAGTCATATCATTTCATTTCATATCAATGCCAGTTCACACTAGATACCTACCTACCTACCTACCTAGGTTGTGATGATACCTAGGCTATCTCCTTGGACATAAGCTGACATTCTAACACAACAGTGACCGCGCTGCTGGAGATCAGCGAGCCGGAAGATACTGCTTCTGCGCCAGGGAATACCGCTGGGAGGAGCTGGTCCAGCAGACAGGCCGTCCCAGCTTGGTTCCTATCAGGGGTTGCCTGCGCCGTGGCAGGCGTATTGGCGTTGGTATGAAGACAACTTCCGCATTGGTTGGCTGGATGAGCCTGGTTGCTATCGGATGTGATCTGCGTCGCGGTAGGCGTCTTGACATTGGTATAAGGGTGTTTCGGCGTCGGCCTGAAGGCTTCTTAAGTCGGTACGAAGGCATCTTCGGCACTGGCTGAAGGTGTCTTGGGGATTGTATGAAGGCGTGTTGGCTTCAGTATGAAGGTGGGCATCTAGATGTTGGCACGAAGGCTTCAACCACACTGGCTTAGGGCTCTTGTCCTTGCTCATGATGCCTTACTTGGATTTCATTCGCTGTGTTCTGCTTTCTAAGATACATGTATCAATTCGCTGGTATCCCTCGATATTTTCTTTTCTACGCCTCTCCCCCTCTTTCTTTCTTGGCAAAGGCTGCTAGGAGCTGGTTACTTAGTGCCAGTTCCAACCCTGGCATCGACTCATCCGTCGTGTGAGGGACATCGGGGGTGATCAGCTCATCTTTGACGGATGTAATCTGTTGCTTTTCTTTAGACATCTCGAAATCGGGGGAGTCGGAAATGATGGGCATCTCGGACCTGGGGTCACGTACCTTGGGTTCGTATTCTCCTGTTGTCGAGAGCGGTTGCGTTGGGTCTCTGTCCTTCTCGAGGGCTGCCTTGGTTGTCTTCTCGAGTGCGGCTTTCAGCCTGAAGTTCTCATTTATTTCGCGTTCGTCACGTTGCTCTTCTTCAACTATCTTGTCGAATGAGTCGGTAGGCATAAGCAACTCGGAGGTAGGTTCGCTGGGTTCGCCTCTTCCAGTCGGGGAGATTGGTTGTGCTACCTCCCCCTCGCTGCGCTTCTTTTCGCTCCAATTCATATCCTTGAATAGCGATTTCTTCTCCACCTGGCAACTCTGTACAATTGGTGATGAGCCGGTCTCGACAGAGGAGGGAGAAGGGTCCGATCGGGATCTTCCTCTCCGCAGTATCTTGTGCTCCCGCACCACCGGCGATGAATCGGTCTCGGCGGAGAAAGGGGAGCCCCCGACGAATGCCCTTTTTTGTCCACGTATTATCTCATTGCCCTCCTTTGGGTCTTTCTCGATGGACCTCATCACTATGTCGCTAGAGTAGGGCTCGCCTGCTTCTCTACGTATCTCTGCTTCTCTGCGTTGCTCTGCTTTAAAAAGCGCTGCATCGGATGAGGAACCGGACAAGGAGGACAGGGACGGGCGTTCTTCTTCCATTGCATTGAACCGCTCATCTTCTGCTCGTCTGAGTGCCCCTGGGTTTGATATGAGTGCTGTAGGCGGGTCCAGCGGAGCAAGCAGCAGATTCAAGCGCGTGTCTATACGTTTTATATCTTTGGGATAGACCGCCTGTAGGTTATCTGTCACCCGTTGTGCTTTCTAAGCTCCAGTGTTGAGCCGCTCGTGCTTTTTTGGAGACACCAAGTCGCTGGGCCGTGCAATGGGCGAAAGGTGGGGGGTTTCCACGTTACGATAGTAAAGACTCGAGACGCGTTGGCCCGAGTGAGGGAGCTGTTGCGGCGGTTGGACCGGGGGGGTAGGTGGGAACTGCGGTGCCACATTGGGTCTAGCTGGTGGTTGACCGCCTTGTCCAGATATGGACCCGGCTGATGTAGGTTTTGGCGTGTCTGGCGCTGTATTCCCAACCCTGTATATGTTCCGAACTTCGGACTCGGCTGCGAAGGTGACCTTGGGAACAACGTGAGACAGCGGATGCATTGAACGCGGTCGAAGCTTTGGAAGCTCGTTGTTATCGATTGGACTGGAGCGGTGGGATTGGGCCCAGGTATATCCCGCTTCCCTGGCGACCGATCCTTGCGTCTGAGGAGGGGCGATGGTCTCGGCTGGCAGGCTGAAACCGTATGAGGGAGGGCTCGAACGAAATCCAGCATTCCCGCCATCGGTGGACATAGGGCTGGGTGCTGGACCGGGGGCGGAGGGAGGACTCGAGCGGAATTCAGCTTCCTCGTCCCGAGCGGTCCTCGCGCCTGTTGGAGTCGGCGCGCGGGGAGGAACCGAGCGTGATCCAGCCGCCTCGCCAGCGGGGGCCCGCTCCGAATAATGCAGCGGAGGGCGAGTTGGCCCTGCAGGCGGGATGTTGTCGGAGGCGGCAGGCCCTGCGTTATTATCGGGAGGGACGGGAGTGTCGGCTGCTGAGGTGCCGAGACGTGGGAACCCATATTTGTGCGAATATATTCGCACCGTCTCGCGGTAGTTCAAATGCTGTTCAAAAATATGCTCTTCGAATTTGCTTTCTCCGCTCATGCGGGTAACGCAGTAAGGGCAGAGGAATGGAGGATCGAACCTAACCCAGTCTCGGATATCGTAGCCACGTTTGGGGTCCCACCAGTTACACCAACCAGGCTTTGGGGGCTCACCACTGGGATGTATACTAGGATGTTTCTGCGGCGGAAGAGGCGACTGATGTATTTGGCGGAGGGTGTAGTCGTGGATTCGCAAACCGCATCCCCAACGGCATGGTCTGCCCTGGCCATCTGGGGGGATGGGGTTAGACATAACTGGCGCGTGTAGCAGGGTCAAACCGGGGAAAAGAGTATGGGGTAATAGTCGATAAACGATGGTGATGGAAATTCGTGCCAGGTCTGCCGGGATCCAAACTCCAGACGAGATTGAATCTGGCCGACAGCAACTGCGGGCATCGCAATTTCCACATCAAAAACCGCACGAGAGCTCAAGCCTTGAGCCCAAACACAGTCGTGACCCGAAAACGCGTCGCCCTTTCTAGACACTCAACCCTACAGGCTTCCATATCCCAAAGCCAGGTCTTTACAGAGGGAAACTGGCACCTCATCAACAGCTGACCCACCGCAGCTTCAAGTTGCTCCTCCGCGGTCGCCCCTTCCCCAACACACACCCGGAAATCTTGAAAGCCGAACCCGCCCCCTTCCATTAGTTCCAGCCCTGCCTCGCGCGCCCAGACAGGCACCATGACCGCCGGTCTTGTACATCGAAACTCCGACTCCAGCGAAACCAGCAACTCCGACTCAACCCACCGCGCCGTCCTTGGCCCTACATCCAGCGGCGTCGGATCCACCAGCCGCAGCTCAAACATCCCCCTCACCGCGAGAACCCGATGACACTCGCGCAGCAGCGCCTTGAGCTGCGGCGCCGAGAACGCCCCTACTGCTGCGGGCGTCACCCGTACATGATCGAACGACGCATCCCCGAGCGGAAACGCCACACCCTGCGCCAGCATCAGCGACAGGCTCGCAACATTATGCGGAAGCGACAGCTGCTCTGTCCCCGTCCTCGCGTCTGAGTCCGCCGCCGGGGCGAGATGCGCGATCCGCGCCCCCGGCTGCAGCGTCGCGAGGTGGAAGAGATCCGCCGGGCGGCTACACACATCGAGGATGCGGCCGGAGCGCTGGACGGCGTGAAGGGGGAGCGTTGGTCCGACAGAGGTGCGGATGGGGATCGAGGCGGTTGACAAGGCGGCGTCGCGGAGGCGGAGCTCGGTGAGCAGCCAGAGGTCCTTCTCGAGGAGGATTTCCTGGCGGTCGCGGGCGTCGAGAGGCTCAATCCATTCTTCGGTAACGCGGTTCCAGCGCGTAGCGGAGGATGCGCTAGCCATTCGGCGGACGAGAGCTTGGAGGGCGTCTCGGGACTGGTTATCACTAGCGGGGCGGGATGGCCAGCAGTCGGCGATATTGGAGGCGGGCTTGGGTCTCGCGGGTGACTTTGGGGGCGGGCTGAGCCCATCGAGGATTGAGCTTCGGCTCTGGGAGAGCATCGTTGTTCGAGGTGAGCTATCCGGATAGTCAGTGATGGCGATCGATCCTCTGCTACTTGGTGCTGACTCTTCTGGAGGTCGCCTGGGAAGATCGTTAGTTTCTTGTCAGATTGATGTCGTGCGCAGGGTTTCGTACCAGTTTCCGCCCCAACTCTCGCTGTTGCTTCTTACTTCGTTGTCCGGAGTTTTGAGGTTTCGCATTCGATATTGGCGCTCTGGGGGCTGCAACACGCCGCTTTCGCTTCCGTGGATCGATGTAGGAGAATGATACCGAGAGGGGGATTGCGTCGGGAGGTCGAATCGCCCATTTGCAACTGGCAGTACACGGGACGGAAAGCTGGTTGACGGTGAGCTTCCCGAAGCGAGTCGCTGGGGTCTTGCAGGAGGGCTCGACTGTGATGCTCCAGCCGCCGGCAGTTCGTGTCTTACGATCCCCGTGTCCTCTGGCATCTCGGCGACAGACTCAGCGTTTTTTGGTCTTCCCGAGCCGCCACTAGAGCTACCATGTCTGCCGTGATCGCTGGAGCTCGACGTCCCAGATCGCTTCACCTTGTTCCATCTGAAGACCGAAAGCTTTCGCGAGTTGGAGCTTCTCACCGAGACGCCATCGCCTATCGGGCTCGACGCTTCCACTCGGTCTCCCTCCGGCTCTGAGGGCGAATCCGGAGATACGACCTTATCGTTCCCCTTTGGCCCTACCTCTACCACCGGCGTCCAAGTGAGGTTTGCGCTGAACATCGGCGCGAAGGACAGAGAGCCTGAATGGTGTGAGGGTCGGAACGGATCGACGATGGGCCAGGCCCACCATCCGGTATTAGGGGTTCGGATGAGATGCAGGGTCTCACAGGGCTCAGAACTCTGTTTTCTAGGTTGGGCGCACAGGGGGACGACCCACCGCATCCCGCGCTCCGGTTGGAACGCAGGCGAGTGGTGTGCGGTAAGGCTCCGAGAGGTGCATTTCAGCTGCCAATTCGTCGCGTAAACGACCGATTAAAACGCCATGCTGCAATATTCTCGGTCGGAGCTCAGCCGTACGCGGGTGGTCGGGCTGTGATTCGCCCTGGTGGGGCCACGAGTCTGACGCCCGGCCGGTACCAGTCCCGCGGGAGACCAGGCCGAGCGGAGGCGTCGGCGATCGTGGAGAAGCCCAGAACCATTCATTTTGCGCGACCTATCACCCGCGTTGCCGGATTTGTCGAGTGCGTGCGTCATGCACGGCTTTGCCCAGCGCCGGGCGTTACGGCTCAGCTGCATGGCAGGGCCTAGACCAACCGGCGCCATCGATAAACCAGCCATCGACTGATGGCAGCGACCGCGGCTGGACGCCCCCAAATTAGCACCATGCGGGACGCGGACGAGCCACAAGGCTGCCGGTCGGTGCAACACCGACTTATCGTCCTGCATGCGGTTTTGCTCATAGGCCCCTTCTCCCCGACTTCTCTTATCTGCGTCTTCCTACCTTTGATGCCTGGGCGAGACACAGCTCTTGCATTGCAGGGCGAGAGACGCGCACGAAGCCATGATGGCGTATCTCGACCACCTCCTTCAGAAAGTCAATGACGGGTTTGCCCGGTCCAGTGTTGGGAGGCACTTCAGGCTCTCGGGCTCCGGCCATGTAAGTCACCTTGCCAGCTGGCAAACTGAACTCGCGAGCTGACTCCCTCTTTCTAGGAGAAAGAGTTGGCCAACTCTCGGTTCTCGACCGAGATCAGGGCAGGTCTGACGACGTTTTTTACCATGGCCTACATTATTTCGGTCAACGCTGTTATTCTTAAGGATAGCGGAGGGACTTGTGTCTGCAATGACAAGACCGACATCACTTGCATCAAGGATCCGGAGTACAACCAGTGCCTGCTGGGTGCGTATGATCTTCTTGGGCTGCCGAGTTTTCACTGACCTTCGTATAGAAATCCAGCGAGAGCTCATCACCGGAACCGCCGCCATCGCCGGCTTTGCGTCATGCCTATTTGGGCTCTTCACCAATATGCCTGTGGCACTAGCGTAAGTCTCAGTCTCTGGCGGTCTGAGGACACAAGCTAACTTCTCTAGTCCTGGCATGGGCCTGAACGCGTACTTTGCGTATCAAGTAGTTGGATTTCACGGGACAGGCAATATCCCTTACCGTCTCGCTTTGACCGCCGTCTTTGCTGAAGGGTGGATCTTCATTGCTCTGTCCCTCTTGGGAATGAGACAATGGCTGGTTCGGTTGCTCCCTACTTCGCTCAAGATCGCAAGCGCCTGCGGAATCGGTCTGTTCCTTGCAGTCATCGGCTTGTCATATCCTGCCGGGATTGGCGCCGTGACGGGCGCTTTCCCTGCTCCGCTTGACATTGGCGGTTGCCCTCCCGAGTTTCTGGATGAGTTTGGACACTGCACAGGCCAAAAGATGAAGAATCCGGCGCTGTGGATTGGCCTCATGTTTGGCGGGATGCTCACGGTGTTGCTTATGGCGTACAAAGTCAAGAGCGCCATGATCATCGGTATTTTGCTGACATCAATCATCTCTTGGCCGTGAGTATCATGCCTTTCGTTTAGGTGACTTCAAATGGCTGACTGAAAGCAGGCGCAACACCTCGTTTACTTTCTTCCCGTACGATGACCAGGGGCAATCGAAGTTTGACTTCTTCAAGAATGTGGTCGGGTTCCATCCGATCGACAAACTTCTGAGGGCCAACGACTGGAACGTGGGCGCGAACCCGGGTCAGTTCGCTCTGGCACTCTTCACGTTTCTGTACGTCGACATCCTCGACTGCACGGCGACTCTGTACAGCATGGCGCGATTTGCTGGGGTTGCCGACTCCGCCAAGGGCGACTTTCCGCGGTCTACTATCGCGTACTGCACCGACGCATTGAGTATCTCAGTTGGCAGTTTGCTTGGACTGTCGCCGGTGACGGCGTTCATTGAGTCCGGCTCCGGAATCGCGGAGGGCGGCAGGACTGGCCTTACCGCTGTTACCACGGGGATTTGCTTCATCATCTCCATCTTCTTTGCGCCGATCTTTGCGTCGATTCCGCCCTGGGCTACAGGATGCACGTTGATTTTGGTAAGCTGCTTGATGTATCGGTTGTGGTGTTCCAGCTGACCGCTACTTAGATTGGATGCATGATGATGCGGCAGGTTGTGGCCATCAACTGGACATACATAGGCGATGCGGTGCCCGCATTTGTGACGCTCATGTTTATTCCGTTTAGTTACTCCATAGCATACGGTCTTATTGCGTGAGTTCCCCCTAGCTCTGACAGACCGACAACTGCTAATTCTACAAAAGCGGCCTCTTCACCCACGTCATCATCAACGGCACGATCTACATCATTCGGAAGATCTCGCGGGATCGGCTGCTCCCAGAAGACTACGACAAGCGGGAGCAATGGCACGGAGCTCTCAGTGACACGGACCTCTTCCGCCCATTGCGCTCCTTCGCGGGCTTTTTCCGAATCGAGAAGCAGAACGCCGTCCCAGCAGAGCCGTCTACGGAGCAATTCCAGAAGGTTGACGAAGAAAGTTTGACGCCACCAGAGCATGTGTACAAGGAGAAGTGAGCTCTGGAAAAGCTCTTGTGCTGAAGGGTTTATGCGAGGGATGGTAAGATTGATAAGGGTTAGTTAGCACTTATGAGTCTTTACGGTTTACGATATTATGACGGAAATGGGCGCGTTCGGGTATCACTGTTGTTTTCCAGCGAGTTTGCAACACGGTTTCAGCCTTTCTTCAAGCAGAATCCTGACACTCTCTGCATCATTGAGTTTGAGACCGAGTCTCTATTTGGCTTGAGTCCTTTGGGTGATTGGATATGGAGGAGGTGAGTCTTGCTGATCGCTTACCGAATTCTGCTTCGGTATGATAGGAAGAGCCGACATCGAAGGATCAAAAAGCGACGTCGCTACGGACGCTTGGCCGCCACAAGCCAGTTCCTTTCTACCCACATAAACTATGTTTCTGTTTATGCTCTGTGCTTCTCAGCCACGCAGCCGGCAGACACAGCACCCTCTCGGGTGGGGGTAGCCCGTACCTTAAGCAGTTACAGCAATACGACACTGTAATCACCAACACCTTAGCGAGCGTTGAACCGCCCGGCCCTTACACCCAGAAGGGTGAGTGTGGCCAGGTCAGCTGCGGATTGTCTCTATTCAGTGGATTCTTAGCTGCCCGACAAGACTACTAAGGGGTATTACCGCCCTGGCTTGCTACCACGGACCTAACGAGAGTTCCCCGCATCCAGGTGTTTTGCCCGTGCAGCAGAGTAAACTGCTACCAACCGCGCTACCTGCAGTTACATACCTAAGCGTTATTAAGGTATGCCAGACTAGGCAGTGCTTGTCATGGCACTGCCTGGGACTAGTTGGTCAATCCCTGTGGTAATTAACTTTTCTGGCACCTCTAGCCTCAAATTCCGAGGGACTAATGGATCGATAGGCCACACTTTCATGGTTTGTATTCACACTGAAAATTAGAATCAAGGGAATAGGTCTTTCACCCTTTTGTTCGACTGGAGATCTCTGTTCTCCATGAGCCCCACTTAGGGCACCTGCCTTACCCCTCGAGCGACGAGCGGTGGATTTAGAGCTGTCCCACTTCGGTGTCGGCTGGGAGTTTAGCCCTGGGATATGGGAATAAAATCTCCGACTACTGCAACCCCAGAGCGTGGCACGACGGAAATACCCGAGCGACACCAAGAACCGCTTCAGCCGAATTGCGAGTTCGGCCCGCCTCCGCTGCGACGTTGACTCCCCTTTTTTCATCTTTCTTGGATTTCATCGGAGCGTGACAGTCCAGATCAAATGCAAACAAACAAACATTTCTGGCTATAGACTGGCCTATGCTGTCTTCCAACACCCACGCAACACACAGACATAGTACATTGCGGAGAATACCAATCGAAGGAAGTTTGTACCCCCGGACAAAGGCCCTGCTGCATGGAGTGGGGAACACGGAACACAGGAAAGGTAACATAGCCATGTGGCCGATTCGCGCGGCACGACCGGACGCCCATATTAGCCATTCAGATAGCGTCACATTCCCCTTAATATTCCACCACGTCACGGCTGTGTGAGCCGAGAGGAGAGTTGATTGCCTGGTTTGTCTGGTCCACCAATGGCTATTTGCAGCACGCCGCGGGTCAAAGACCGGCGGGGGAAAAGGCGTGTGCAGACGCAGAACCTGGAGACATGCTAGGATTGAGGGGAACCGGTGTTGCTGGGGCCCGACAAGGTGGGTGCTCTATGGGGTTCCTGCATTTATAATCCTTTCAGGGGCTGACTTCCTTTCTCACACACGGCCGATCGGACGGACAGTGATTTGTTAGTTCTACCTATCCCCAGCTTTGGACATCCAGTCGCCAAGATGCGAGTAGTAGCGTCCTCCGCATACTACGTCGCGGTGCTCCTCGCGGGTATCTCGACGGTGCTTGGTCGCGCTGTCGAGGAGACATGGACCAAACCGCCGACGAGGATCCTCCAGCAGTCGGCGAGCGATCCTGTCGCGCCCGTCGTGGATCTGGACTATGCGCAGTATCAGGGGTATTACAACCCTGCGTTCAACCTCAATATCTACCGCGGGTCAGTACACATGAAGCTCTCTGCGTGCGAGGGATGTCGCTGATGTTGCTGCAGAGTTCGGTTCGCTGCTCCGCCGAAGAGATGGCAGCTCCCGGAGTCGCCAGCGGTGAATCGCAGTGTGGTGATCCAGGCTACGGCTGATCCCCCGAGATGCCCGCAGGCGGGGTCAGCACCGACGTGAGTTTCTGCGCTTGATGTCAGATGGTGAGCGTTCAGTTACTGACGGTAATTTGTAGACCGGCGAGCGTCGACTTTAATAGCGGCATCTTGGGGAACGAGGACTGTCTGTTCTTGAATGTCTTCTCGCCGAAGAATGCCACGAAGCTACCCGTGGTTGTCTGGATTCGTACGTCCCCTATCCCTTTTTTGGGCGGCTCTGGGTTCTGACATTGCTACCGGTAGATGGCGGCGGTTATGGCCTTGGCTCGGCCCCGTCGTTTGACTTCAACTATATTGGGCAGACTGTCAACAACGGCTTTGTTGCCGTTGCGATCCAGTATCGTCTCGGCGCGTTCGGGTTTCTCTCGTCGGCTGAGGTGGCTAAGCACGGCACAGCCAACGCAGGGCTCTATGACATGCGCTTCGGGCTGCAATGGGTCCAGAAGTACATCAGTCGGTTTGGTGGCGACCCCGACCAGGTCACGATCACGGGCGAATCGGCCGGCGGAGGTTCCGTCATGCTGATGGCCATGGCGAACGGGGGCACCGAGGGGAACAGTTTGTTCCGGAGGGGTATTTCCAGCAGCCCCTATCTTCCGACCCAGCCGTAAGTCCCTGGCTGATAGTCTTACACACGCATAATCCTGTCCGAAACTGACATGTCTATCTCAGAAACTTCGATGACGGTCTCCCAACGGATTACTACCTGCAGTTCGCCCGCAAAGCCGGATGTCTCGGTGCGAACGAATCCGCCCCAGCAAACGGATCCCTCTTCCGATGCTTGGAAAACGTCGACACCATCACGCTCCAAAACGCGAGCGCGTACACCAGCTACGCCGCCAAGCACGCACAGTGGGCGTTCATCCCTGTCACCGACGGGAAGCTCATTCGCGAACAACCTACCACCCAATTGCTAGCAGGCAAAGTAAACGGCGAACGAATGCTCACCGGCGTAAGGCCCCTCCTCCTTTTTTTCTCCTCCCCTCCCCTCTCTTTCCCACGCCTGAACTAAAATGTCGAACCCCCCAGTCCAACGGAAACGAAGGCCGCTACTTCGTCCCCAACAACATCACCACCGCCTCTCGCTTCCTGTCCTTCATCTCCCTCAACTGGCCGCTTGCCTCCTCCACCGCTCTCGCCACCATTGCCTCAGTCTACGACATCGACCCCCTCATCACCGCATCCCACCCCAAATACGACACTGACGGCCTCCACCCGCCCTACGCAACCTCCGTCTCCGGCGCCGCCGTCTCCTGGCAACAAGCCGCGTACAACCTCTACGGCGAAACCACCTTTGTTTGTCCCGCTTATTGGCTGGCTGATGCGTACACCGCGAAGAATAAGA
>Ga0247758_1000478_pt1 | contig 35178 bp, 44 predicted proteins | sample UWRJL156409C4_FD_180950 | JGI IMG/M metagenome (GOLD analysis project Ga0247758, IMG submission 180950) | Plant litter microbial communities from Arlington Agricultural Research Station in Wisconsin, United States - UWRJ-L156-409C-4 | ecosystem: Environmental > Terrestrial > Plant litter >...
GCCCCCCCGGGGGATTTTTCGGGGGGGGGGGGGGCAAATATCACCGCAAATGAGGGACTCGTGGTCATGTTTCTGGACAGACTAGATGGATGTCGTTTGCACCAACACGAGTCCGAAAGGGGTTTGATCTTTGGCGGCGCTGCATTCGTGTCGGAATCTCGTGTGGGGCTAGGTTTCCTCGTCGTGATAGATTGCCTCGCGTCCGGACAGAAACTAAGGCAAGCTGGACATCATCTGAACGTGACTCCGATCCATGGATGTTGAGGACGGGACAAAGGTTTGGTGTGGGGGCCGGCGTGTTCCACATCTGAGGCAGTCCGGGGATAGAGGCGGGGTGGTGAGGACGGAGGGAGCATTGGGTTGCGACTCTGATGCAAACAGACAGGACTCTTCCTGCAGCACTCTTCTGCTGAAACGGTTTCTCCCTCACAGAAGAGAAAGCATTTGCGCCACACCTCTTAAGGATTGGCGGGTTAGCTTCGTGTCACTCGGTGGGTGGTATGACGAACCACTTGATCTGGACGCCGTACGGCACCATTGGGCGAAGCGTTTCCGCAGTCTATGAGTGGAGCGCGATGGGGCTGAGTCGCGGAAAGGCTGGGGTTTTGGAACACCACAGGACCGGTGGGAAGGGGCCAACCCGCAGGACACGCCCACGACTGTGTACAACGATGTTGCGATGGGGTGTCTCCGCAGATTTCGGAGCTGTTGTTCGAGAGTCGGTTCCACTTCAAGATCAACAGAAGCCCCATCTCGCGCTACTCTGACCCGGGATTTGACGCAAACAATCTCGTCAAGTGTTGGGCCACAAGTCCTAAGGTCCTTGATTGCCTTGCTATCGCGCGCACTCTTGCTAATACAGTGTAACAAAAGCTGTGGTTGGTCTGCGCCGCCCGCTTCTTCGCCAGCCTCAGATGTATCAATTTGATGGACGGGCTTGGCCTTGATTCTCCAGAGAGCGTCCCAAATCTGACCCGGATTGTCGTCCAGCTCCGGTTTGGGCATGAAGATGGTGGATTACATACCTAATCGGTAGGTAGACATATTTCTCCATCTTCGTCATGTTCTGCGCGTCCAGTGCCGGCACGGCTGGCTGCCAGTTGTCGATTGCAGCGCAGGACACTCAAAGAATTCGTCTGCCTCGAGACAGAACGGTGCTTGTGTGTACTGTGTAATGTCAAGTCTAGCCTGGGCCGGAAGTCGAGATACACTGGGGGCTCATGTAAGCTTGGGCCAGCCGTTGTCACCGGATTGGGTTTGTTAGCAAGGTACTCGACGACGGGGTTGTGTCTGTTGAGCTGCCAGGAACGGCCATGGAGCACATCGTTTTCGCCGCGGGTTTGCCAATAAGCATGGCGCGTGTCAGCAACAGCAAGCCATCGGGAACAAGAGGACCCCAATTCGGCCACCTCCCCCTCTAACGTCTCTTATCGTTGCGCAGCCGGCGCCAGTGTCGTTTGACATTGCAGCCAACCGTCGCTATCATCGGGGTGGCATTGGCGCTGCGCATTGCATTCACGGATGCTACAATTGGAAGGATTCGTGCTGCGCCAATCAGCAACATCGTGCTTGGAGCTGCGCCGCCTTGACCCACTTTTCTCCAAGGGCACGCTTTACCCATCCCGGTCGACAGAGCAGGCAGCAACATCTGGACGTCTTTGCATTTCTCATCGTCCATCCTCCGCTCCCGCCAGCCCGTCTCACGACAAACCTCGTTCCCAAGTCCTTCAACAAACTGTTCTATCCCCGCCCTCTTCCTCTTTTTCTTTTTACCCTGTTTCCATCCTGAGGCCGCCCCTTGATATCCCGTTTGCAAAGCTCAAAACGCAGCTCCGTCCAGCACGGCCGGCCGGACTCATATCGTCGTCTCCTCCCCCGTCGCGATTATTTTCTGTTCGCCCTGCGTGCACCCTGTTTTCCATCTTCTTCCGTCAGCGTCCATCTGCCAACATCTGAGCTGCTCGGCGCCCCTTTGTTCTTGATCCGCCCTTTAATCTACATTGGCTTCCAAGACTTGTCGGATCCTAGGGCACATCACGTCCTGGTCCGTCAACCCCCCCAAGTCGCCTTGAGCGCTGGGTCTCCCGGTTTCCCGCCAGTGTGCTCCAAGCAAAGGTAGGTCACACCGGTTTCTTGCTCCTTGTCGATTTTCTCGCTTCTGCACTCCCCTCGGTGTCATATCTCGCTCTTGGTTTTGCGGATTGACCAATCCCGCCTGCGATCTGTCCCATATCCGCGCAAACGCGCTGGAACACCATTGCATATGGCGTCTCATGCCCATCTGTGACTCACACTTGCGTTCCTCAGCCTTTCAACGAACACATAGATAACTAACATCCGGACCTGACACAGTTTCCCACCCGCTTTCCATCGCTGAAGGCCTAAGCCCACCCCACACTCACCGGCAATCATGTCGTCCAATCCTCGTAGGACACCGGTGACTCGCTCGGAGTCGAGGACTCTGACCCTTAAGACCAACATGGTTCTGAGGAAGGGAGCAACCTTTCATTCTCCCACCTCTCCTCCTTCTACGGAGACCACCTTCAGACCACCATCGCTCCCCCGCCGGTCTCAGACCAACCTTGACGATGTCATCGATTCGTATCGCCGTCGTGCTGCCTTGACTTGCGGCAACATCGACAAGACGATGTCAGCTTCGCGTGACACCTCGTCATCCCTACCCGCCCTTCGCGACGACAGTTGTCCCATCCCTCGTGGTGTGCTCGATCACACCCTCGACACAATCATGGGCAAGGAGCCTGATGTCGAACGCCGGGTGCTTCGCCCTCGCATCCGCCGCCCTTCTCGTTACCATGAGTCTGACAGCGGTCTCGGCACTTCGATTGCTTCGACAAACGAGAAGCTTGCCGCCTCTAAGAAAGAGAAGAGCGTAAAGGTCTCAGCAGTCACCAGATCTGCCGCAGCCCGCAGCACAACAACAGAGACTCCCCCAGGTCTCAGCGCTCGCGCAACCAGCCGTATCATCGAACACACCTTGAAGCCCCTGCTCGCCAAGCCGTCCTTCAAGGACCTTCACCCGCTTGTTCTCGAATGCCCCAGGAAGATCCAGGAGAAGGAGATACTATGCCTCAGGGATCTTGAGAAGACTCTACTTCTCGTCGCTCCGGTAAGTGAACTTGCAGTTGAAAAGGGTCCTAAAGGGGATGCTTACCGTGCGCTGCTCTTAAAGGAGAATGCCAAGTCCGCTGGATTGTACCTCGACTTCTGCCTCACGACGATTCGATGCATCCAGGCGACTGTTGAGTTTCTCAGCGACCGCGAACAAACCCGCCCTCGCGACCTCCCTTACACAAACGGCTATTTCATTGATCTGATCGACCAAATTCGCCATTACGCTCAACAGCTTGCTGACGCCAAAGAGAACGGAGAACAGCCGGATGAGATGGATATTGACCCGTATGCATTATTCGTCCCACCTTGCACCGCATCATTCGCTAACACCCTATCTAGTACTGATGAAATCAAGCTGCACGGTGGCATCCATGTGAATGGACGCCCTGCTGAGCTGGTTCGCGTCAAGAAGAATGGCAAAGCCATCTCTATCGCCACAGGAAAGGTGGTTGAGTCTGTCGAGGAAGACGCTGAGGGCTCGGTGCGAATCAAGCGCTCGGCAAGTGAGCAGCTTGAGGATGAGGAAGAGATCATGCGCTCCATGGCTCGGCGGAAGAAGAACGCCAGCCCTGAGGAGCTTGCTCCCAAGAAATGTCGCGAGACAGGTTGCAACAAGGAGTTCAAGCGCCCTTGCGATCTGACCAAGCACGAGAAGACTCACTCCCGCCCCTGGAAGTGCCCTGTTCCCACCTGCAAGTACCACGAGTATGGGTGGCCAACAGAGAAGGAGATGGATCGTCACCATAACGACAAGCACTCGTCTGCCCCGCCAATGTACGAGTGTCACTACAAGCCCTGCCCGTACAAGTCGAAGCGCGAGTCCAACTGCAAACAACACATGGAGAAAGCCCACGGGTGGACATATGTGCGAACCAAGACCAATGGCAAGAAGTCCGGGTCTCTCCCCAGCATCTGTGGCAATTCCGGCCACCCCACTCCCCAGTTGCAAAACCTCCCCACCCCTTCCAGCGAGCACAGCATGGGCGTCGCTACCCCGCCTGATGACTGGAACCATCAATTTTACAGGAGCAACATCGATTTCCCTGTATATATTCAGACTGATGACTTGAACATGATGCCTCAAGAAATCACCCTGGACTATTCTCCGGACTACTCTCCGGACTATTCTCCCATCGACAATGGCACCCCGTCAACTGATTCCGGGATGGACCACAATTCGGCTTACCAGGATATCGGCAACAACATGTTTGAAGACATTTACAGCGCAAATGTTCAGTTGCCAACTCCGATCCATACCAACATTTACAACAAGGATCTGGCACAGCAGTTTGCGGCTTTCACAGCGGCCGACCTCTGCCAACCCCAGCCAGCGCATCTGTCCCCCATCGGCCAGGCGAACGCCATGCTCTTCACACCAACATCGCTCAATGATGAAGGGTTCGATGAGCATGCGGATTACTCTGCCCTTTCTCACGGAGCCAGTGGTGGCGACTTCATCTTGTTCCCCGGGGGCGGTGTCTCGAAACCCATGTTCAATGATTCCCTCTTCACCACTGAGGTTCCAAGCTTAGCTGCTGGCTATTCTCAGCCTTCCTCGCAAGACTTGCTGAACACCTTCAATGTTGACTGGTCTTCGCACGACATGAGTGCTTATCTTCCCCACTAGATGGGATGAAGAGGCCTGGAGGAGTTTGGGTATGAACTTTTATGTTATGATGTGATGAAGCGATTTTTCTGGGAATATGGTATTGAAGGATCTCCTGGGCGGAGGAGGGCTTGCTCAAAATGAGCTGTCATTCTGTCATGTAACCAAATAGCTTGCGTTGCCCCTGTGTATGGTTTTGCTTCTTTGGCTTGTGACTTCTCATTTTCACTAATGGGAACGAATTGAGTGGATGAAGTATTGGGAAACCTCATAATAACACGCTGATGAAGGATAATTCGGTTGTTGTGCAATCAGATAGATGTCTCAGTAAACAAACGGAAGCTTCCAAGTTGGTACGAATCATCCTTGCTACATTGTTGACTTAAAATTTTGGTGATCATGCAAAACCCAATTATCTGAATCAGGTGAACTCCTCATCCTCGACTGAAATACCATTGCGCTGAGTTCATCAGCTCAACCTTTTGCCTGCGGTATCGATTGTTTGTGGTCCGTGCAATGCGCTAGGAGTGGGGCACCTTTTGGTTATATCTTAAAATTTCTTCCCACCTAAATTCTGTACCTCTTCAACAACCACACACCATTGACATGATGGGGGATGGGCAAATTCCCTTTAGACGGCTGGTCTGTGTTTCTGCGGAGCCATCCCCGGGGATTCCGTCATCTTACGCTTGCTCGCAACATTCCTGTTACTGGCTCGTCAATTTCGAGGATGGCACTCACTGGTAAGTTCTGATTCCGCTCCTTGCATTTCCCCACTCTCCACTCTGCCACCGAGACAAGAAGGAGAGAAGAAAAAGAAGCAGGGGAGATTGGTCTTGTTGTGATGATCTTCGCAACGCCGGTTGCAACCCTTTATATCTCATAAAATAGGAAGAGCCGTCTGAACTACCTCGCGGACCTGTCTCCTCTTGCCTCATGGATCGCTTCCAGCCTCTGGCCGGAAACGCGTGCATCGTCATATGCTCGCGAGACCCGCGGGGTGAGAGGGACAGAGCGCTGCGAGGCCGGTCATGCTTACAATCTGGGTTTCTGAGCAAGGCCATCTTCCCTTGCCGACTTGCTTCTCTTGTCTCGGGTGTCCAAACCGGGGGCCGCGCTGAGGGATGCACCTGGCGCTAAAATATGGTTGGATTTGAAAGCCAGACAGCTGATCTTTGACTCATTAGATATGCAGGGAACACGGTACGCTTTTGGTCAAAGCAGCTATGTATCTTCCAAGGCCGGTGAGAGAAAGGTAGGTTCGTCATCTCCTTATTTCGAATGGGGACATATTTTGCTTGCGGGGTAGCTGGATCACTTCAACCAACCACGTCTTCTTCTCCAGGCTGTGAGTCACATTAGCTAAGAGTCAGTAATACATCCAAGCATCTGCATTGCGTCGACTGTTTCCGGAATCCGTGATTTATAAACAAGTCACATTTCAATGATTGTGAAGACTTCAGCAACTGAACACAAACCCCAACTACGTCAGCCCACCAAAGGTGTGCCGAATAACAAGTCCGGCCACTTATCTGTCATTCGGATTGTGTGTTATAGTGTACTCGCATCTGTGAGGCACGATGGCCATTCTGTCACAATGATATCCAATCACTTTTGGTGAAGATTTTGGAAGTAATAATGTGTTGTCATGGAAGTAGGCAGATGGCAGATACCTATCTAGCAAACATCGAGCAGGAAGGAAATGGCATCTTTGCTTTTAGTATTCCCGAACCAACATCTTCCACCCCAACCCCACGCCCTGACTCCAAAATCTTACAATAATTCGCCATCCTGATCTGATCTACTTGCGGACACGCTATTCTTTTGCCGAATCAACCGGCTCCAGAATCAACATCTATTTTGCAAAATGGAGGTCATATCCCAGCCACTTCCTCCGCACAACTTGCTCTACGGTAAGGCCGGGGTAACCGTAGGTGAGCGGCAGGAAGAAGTACCAGCCGGCGCCGATGGCGGCCAGAATCACGAGAGTCGCAATCCAAGAGGGGAGCAAGCTCTGGCCAGCATAACGCTCACGGGCCGACACGTGCTGCTTGACCGCAGCAGGCTTCTTTCCGGCCTTGATGGCTTGGTATGCCGCCTCATTTTCAGCGGAATCGGCGCTGAAGATGAACTCGACGATTGCTCCAGTAACAAGGGCTGAGGCGAGGTGTGCGGGGAGGTAGTGGTGCAAGAAGAGCTGACGTCCCATGACAAAGAAGGGGAAGTAGTGTGTCGCCCAGGCAAGGAAAAAGAACCCCGTAGAGTTGTACAAACGAGAGCGAGATCCTAGAAACGGTTAGCTGTGTTACCCTGCTCTTACGGGCTTCTCAAGAAGCAACTCACGATGATCAAGCGCATCAACGCCGCGTCGCAGAGAAAACTGATCAGCTAGGACAATGCCCGCGTAGATAGCGAGGACGCTGCTGGCGATCCACCAGCCGATGGGATTTCCAACGAAGTAGATCTGCTGGCGTGTGTCGTTCTGCGTCCAGAAGCTAACGCCGCGGAGAAGGAAAGGCCACTGGTAAGGCAGAGACGCGTAAGGATGGCTGCTTGTCAACTGGCTGTTGTGCCAGAACATGCTTCGTTGCAACTCAAACCATTTTTGCAGGAAAGGCATTGTTTTGACCGCTTTCTCCGGTCTGTCGCGACGTTTATCGTCTGCGGGCAGCGATGGAATGTCCTCAACCAGCCACACGTTCGAGCTTGGGGTGATTTGCTTATTTCCGTTGATCTCCTGCTGCTTATGGCCCCATTCCGGAAGAGGTGTCGTATGTGTCCACATAGCCACCTTGCTAGGATTGTGGATGAACTTGAAGTGGCTCGAGATGCTCTTGAACTCTTGACCGGGCTTACCATTTTCGATACGAATCTCAAACAGAGAATCAGCCGCCCGGTCACCGTAAGCCTCAGCGAGCGAAACGGTCGTGAACTCCTGGTTGGTGGGGTAGTAGGGAGAGGCAACATCGTGAGACAGCAGTACTGTGTCCGTGACCAAGTGCCGGAGTCTGACCAGGTCGTGATTCTTGATGTGACGGCCAAGCTGTTGGTCATCCACAGCAGGCATGATTTGCCAATGGTTGTTTGTATCGTTGAAGGGGTATCCGGTGACTTGCTGGCCCTGGCTGGAAACGCGTCCGTCGTCGTACCTCAGAGGGTAGCGATCCGGGTGGCTGTGGAGGTATGCCTTTGTCTCCTTGTGCTTCAGGGTGACTGTATCGTAATAGTCAATGGTGATGGAGTTGGCAAGCATGACGTTGTCGGTGAGAGTCTCTTGGAACTGAGGCGTCATAAAATCATCTCCAGGGCCAGAGCGGGTCAGGATGGCGAAGTGGACTTGGAACCAAAAGAGGTAGAAGATGAAGGGCATGATGATCAAGCCAAAAGCCCTAGCGGCAAAGTGCTTGCCAAAATCGGGCAGGCTGAGGGCGCCTCCTGGCCTCTTGATGTCCAACAGGTCCCAAAGGTCTATCACGACCGCCGAACCGATGGTGATGAAGGCAAACAACCCAACGTATTTGGTGGAGATGTCGCACGACAGGGCGAATCCGGTGAGGATAAGCCACTTCCACCACTTTCTTGAGAACGCTTCATGGCGCAGCTTGTAAAACTTGATATAGCAGAGCAAGCTGCATGCCATTGCGAAGACAAGGGTGGCATCGAGAAGTATCAAACGTGTCTGCCCAATGTGGGCGTTATCAAGGAGGACCAAGCCAGCCGCCACAATACAGGCTGGAAGGCTATACCCGGACTCCCACATGATCATGTAGACAACCGAGACCGTCAGGGCGCCGAGGATCGCGGGCAAGGAGCGGAACGCCACGTAAGGGACCTTGTTCGCAATGTACGAGTCGCCAATGTTTTCGAAGTGGAAGTGGCCATCATACCCAACGAGCCAGCCCATGAAGGCAAAGAGGAGCTTGCCAAAAGGAGGGTGGACGTCGAAGAAGTAAGTCCTCTCGAGATAGTACGAAGCGAACTGTAGGAGAAAGGGATCAGCATCATCAACGAAACAGAGGCAAAGCACAACGGCCTACCTTGCCAAAATGGACTTCGTCAAAAACAACTTCGTTGGGATGGCTGATGCCCCAGAATCGGGTGAGGAAGGCCAAGGCAGTGATGAGTACGCCTACGATCCTGTAGTCGTGTTCGGATCCAGCAACGGCCGGCCGTGGGGTGGCGGCCTTCGCGGTCTTGTCGAGCTCAACATCCGAGCCGGCGCCATCCTTGTTCTTCTTCCCCGAGCCGACGACATTTCTCTGCCGCAGCGAGCCCTGGGGGGTCGCAGTGGTGGCCATCGTTGGCGGTCTTGGTTACCGGGCTGGAAACAGCGACGATGAAATCAGCTAACAGCAAGGACAGCGAGCATTTGGCGCCGAAGCAGGGTGCCTCGAGGGTCAGGAACTCTCACCAGTACGGTATGCCGACCAATTCCAATGACGCCCTCAGGCCACGTAACAGCCAAGAAGAGTCTAATCACAAAACTAAAAGGCGAAGAGGAAATGGAAAGAGAACTTGGGAACCAGAATAACTGCACGCGAAGGCGTGGAGAAAGATTGACATAAGGGGACGGCTGAAAATAGCCTTGGAGGCAACGTAGCTCCTTGGGGAATGCAGGGGTGACAGAATATCTGTATCTGGCCCAAGCTCCCCAACCGGAGAACGCTGAGAATGCCGCCACAGCGAAGTGGGAACCGCTGAAGCCTCATGTTGCTTCACTTCTCGTGCTCTATATGCCCCATATTCCCCATTGGCTCGTGCGTGAAAGATGACACGGGCTTCATCAATTGTTGCTCAAAATTCACACCTAGGACTTTATTCAAACTCCCGCAGTGCAAGGTCAAAGAGGTCACAATGGCCTCTTCAGGAGGGTATCCATGCAGCCCCTTTCCAGGCCCCACCTCAGTTAGTCGCCTCCCGTTTTGCGGGGACCGACTTTCCACTGCACCTGTTGTGCCTGCCTGGCTTACATCGGGCCGCTGAGCGACCTCGTCCGAAGTACGGAGGAGGTCAAGTGGAGCGGGCCAAACCTAACCCCTCTGCCAGGCGGTTGATTTGAAACATTCACTCACTGCTATGTTCGCCGCTCGACGAGTTTTCCCTCTAGTCATTCAACCCTCCGCCAGACGATTCGTGATCCCCATATCTCAGCCGCCACAGCTCCGCAGCATCATGTCTGGAACCCCGGTCTTCACCACCAAGGCCGCCCCGCGTATGTCATCGCATCGCCGTATGCCAAGTGAGAGTCCCGCGATGCTAACAAGGGTAAACCACAGCTGCTGGCCCTTACGTAGGTTTTTTTGCTTGATTTGCGCAGTACCTATGACCTGACAGGCCGCCGTTGCTAGTCTCAAGCAATCACAACCCCCGGTGCCATCTATTGCTCGGGACAGATCCCGTGTGACGCTGAAGGCAACCTGATCGATGGTACCATTCAGGCGAAGACAGCTGCTTGCATTGGCAACTTGAAGGCCGTCTTGGAAGAGGCTGGTTCGGGTATCAGCAAGGTCGTCAAGGTCAATGTATTCCTAACCGACATGGCCAACTTTGCCGTGAGGATCTCTGCCCACCCCCATATGGATGTCTATTGCTGACCATATTTTCTTGGACAGAGCATGAATGAGGAGTATTCCAAGTGGTTCACTCATAAACCTGCTCGGAGCTGCGTTGCTGTGCATCAGCTACCGAAGGGCGTTGATGTCGAGATCGAGTGCATTGCTCTCCCGTGACTCTATGACCAGATCAGGAGTGTGTCAAAGCTTTAAGCAAGAAGGTCTCTTCACGTCTCGAAAAAAGGGTTCTCTAGGAACACATCATGCAAAATTTACAACTCTTGTTGCTTCTGGGTTGGCGCAGCATAACTCTGTGCATATGGAGCTGGCCGTGTGGGCCTCTCACATCCTATGATGTAAATGCAGCCTGGAAGTAACAATTAAGCATGGCACAAGATCCCAGCTCTGATGGTCTACACTCCAAGTTCCTGACAAAGGGGAAAAGTAGCACCAAATACTCAATGTTCAACTCGCCTTATCGCTGTGACCAGAATAACTGACGAATGGCAACAAAGATTGGATTGCTGACAATCCCGCTTTCCGTCGCACGGCTCATGTTCGGCATCGACGCAGCACGCCGCGTCATCGTCATTCCAAACACTTTCATTGATGCCCAATCAGTGTCCAGCCCTCATTCACATCTATGCTTGCTTCAAGAATTCACCTCCAAAAAGAAACTGTACAAGGTAGTTCCTGACGTTGTTCCGAGTCTCGCACAAAACAATGGCACCAACATCCGCTGCCAGCAGGCGGTCTATCATTTACAGGGTACGAGACATGCGTACTACCAGACTTCGGACGCACTCCCTACCCCTTTTAACTCCCGACTATCCACACAAACAACCCCCTGGCCAACAGACGCTGATATGACAATTCCTTAGCTGGTGATGACACCTATTATCTTTATATCGTTTCTTATTTCGCTCAGCCTAGTGGATATGCGTCACTCAGCAAAGCGAAAACATTACCATGCCGAGGCACGCGACAGCAGGATGCCCCAATGGCTTCACAGGATTGTCTTTCGCTATCAACGATATCGATACGTCCCTGCCGATAACCAGGGGCGCCCGCTCGGGGAAGCGGTCGATGGCCATCAATACTACCATAGCAACCAGCGCAAGTTGATGCGGATGGAGGTCGCCGAGGCCTTTGAGATTCGAAGCACTGTGGTTATGGCATTGGGCTTATTCAGCCTGTGTGTTCTTTGGGGGGCCTGGAAAGCGTTACTCTGGGGGCTCTCTTTCTGTGGGCTCACCCGCTGAGGGGATTCAGAACATCTGAATGGCAGGCATTCGCTGCTCGCCAACACGCGCCCATGGGCGGCTATCTTTCCAGATATCCTACACTCGAGTCCAGCAGTACTCAAGCTCCATCAAGTCCCTTCCCCAGACCGATTTTCTAGTCTCGGCAACCTCCTTGAAGCCTGCCTCCTCATACAACCTTCTCGCAACTAGCAACATGCGGAGGGTCGTCAGTCTACACTCGGAGAAACCGCGCTCAGCAACAAAGGCCATGGCCTCCTTGACCATCTTCCTCCCCAGTCCAAGCCCTCGAGCAGAGTCGTCCACGATAAAAGCGCGGAGGCGAGCTGTCCCCTCCTTGCCGGGAATCTGGCCGTCGATGAAAATGGTTCCCACAATGCGCTCCACGGGGGGCAACCCGGGCATGATCTCTACAGCCGACCAAGCTTGGTTCGTTGGGTGTTCCAAACGGCTCACCAGATCGCCGAGAGCTGCACCGAGACTGGTCTCGAACTCGCACCCCCACCCGACGGCCCCGTGGTAGTAATCCATATGCATCTGCAAAGCGCTAGAAACGATTCCCGGCCGGTACCCGGCTGCAACCATAACTGTTCGCGCAGGCGCCAGCGCTTGTGGAATTGCCGTCGGGACTGTTCCTGGGCTGGTTGAGCGGGAACTGTCCGGAGTAGCGGTGGTCCTCGCGCGCTCCAGGGCCGTGGTATACAGACGAAATGCCGCCGTTATATCGGCGGCAGCCCCGGGGGTTGAAGTCATGGCCAGCGCCCGAGCTACCTGATCCTGGGCATACTCGTCGATAGCACGCAGCATCTGAGCCCCGGTGTCGGTGAGGCGATACGCAGCATCACCCGATGCATCGCTGAACTCGTCGTCGACAGCGATGCTGCCGCTGGCGATGAGATCAGATAAGATGGGCTCGAGCTCTTCCCGAGACACCCTGAGCTCGGCGTGGAGGTGGGATGGGCGACGGGCTTGGGTGGTACGAGCATTGCTGATTTCGATCAGGCAGTGGACGGCGGCCGGGGACAGGGACGAGTTTGCGAAGACGGAGCGGAGGAACCCCCATTCTCGGACGAGTCTCCTCGACGCATCGCGCAGCGACGCAATGGCGGTTCCCAGGGACTCGTCTTTCGAGGGGGGATTGGAAAGGGCAGAAGCTTCCATTGACTCTTCTCTCTCTGAGCTTAATAGTGTATCTTAGGGATGTAGGTGAGCTATGTATGCTAGGTACATCTACAGTACAGAGTAAATAATCGCACGTCGCCTGCAAGCGGAGTGAGTGAGTGAGCCAAGTGCCAACTGTTGAGTGTGTGTGTGTGTTTGGCTTCCCCTCAACCCAACTCGCGCCCTTCCGCTTGCTTGCTCCGGTCAATTCCCGGAGCCAATCAATGCTTCCGCACAACCAGACCTCAGCCAGCATCCATGACGTTGAAAGGCATGCAACCTACCGACCTGCCTTCGAGTAATGCACAGTTGCCCTGGGAGGTCTTTACCTTGTTGTCACCCCCACGCGCTTACAAGTCTTAACTTCCGCTAGTGCTGCGGCCAGGCGTCGTCGTGGCCGGCGAATGTATTCTGGGGGTTGACGCGTCGGCGGCGACGACATCCGGTCAATTCAACAGGTAAGGTAAGGTAACCTACATAGGCCGGGTAGGCAAGTAGGGAAAGGGGGGTCGAGCTGGAAAGGAGCAACCATTTGGCCGAGCAATCAAATGGTGGTACTGTACCAAGAGCTTACGTCCCGCGTGGAATTGAGCCGGGGGGTGTTGCGTACCCCCGCCGCCCATTGGCTGCTAAGGCACGGAGCCGGAGCGCTCACGATGCCCCGAGGCACGCGCTACCGCGTAGCCTTGAAAGGCATTGACTGAATATCGTTCCGGGCCCTCGCGAGACGGAGAGTTTTGCGCAGTAGATAACGCACGCTGTTTCCGGATTGTGTTTGCTGGGCCGGTCGCACATTCAAATTGTATTGCATCGTACCGCGCAGGCAGCCCTGCAGCCTCCAATACCTACGACCTTACCTCCCATCCGCAACCGTGCAGACGGAGGCGATGGGCCTCCCCTATCGCTCAATAAGCGGCATCGCAGCTGCCACGGGGTTTGTTCTGTCTTCGGACAGCATTGCCACGCCGAAACTGCCCCGGATCGGCTTCGCAGCGGGCTTTGCTGTCGCATGGGTCCTCCAGTTCTGGCTGTGGGCACTCTGGGCTATCATTCTCTATCCAAAGCTGTTCTCCCCCTTGCGACACCTCCCGTCGCCGTCTGGCGGGAGCCTGTATAACGGGCAATGGAAGAGGATCTCAGCCCAACCATCGGGAGTCCCGATGATAGACTGGTACAGATGATCCCACTCCCCTCTCGCCTCACAGCCCGCGGGCTGGTGCATCTTGCTTCCTGGCCGATTCTGACAGATTGTAAAGGATCAACTCAATCCCCAACAAGGGCTTGATCCGCTATCTTGGGATTCTCAATCTCGAGCGGGTGATGGTGACAACGCCAAAAGCGCTCGCCGAGGTCCTGACAACCAAGTGTTATGACTTTGAAAAGCCCGAGCAGCTACGATGGTCGCTGGGGCGTATTCTTGGCATCGGAATCCTATTCGCCGAGGGCGACGAGCACAGCACCCAGCGACGCAAACTGATGCCTGCCTTCAGCTTCAGGCACATCAAGGACTTGTACCCCGTATTCTGGAGCAAATCGCGCGAGAGTGTGCAGGCCATGACCAAAGCAATCCTCGCGGATCCCGAGAACCCGCCCGTCGAGGTCGGCTCTTGGGCTTCTCGGGCGACGTTGGATATGATCGGGGTCGCCGGCCTGGGCCGTGATTTTGGTGCGATCCAGGATCCAGGCAACCCCCTCAGTCAAACGTACCAATCCCTATTTAAGCCGAGCCGCCAGGGCCGGATCCTGGGGCTGATCTCATTGTTCCTGCCCGGTTGGTTCGTTGATTCCATTCCCGTCAAGAGGAACCACGATGTCCGCGGCGCCGTGCGCGTCGTCCGGTCCGTCTGCGCCGAATTGATCCAAGAAAAGAAAGAGAAGCTTGCGCGCAAAGAGCAGACCGGCCTTGACATCCTGTCGGTAGCTATCGAGTCTGGCAGTTTTACCGGTATGTGTCTTGCAAAGGAGAATGACAAGAATGATTAGCTGACATTTCTCACTAGATGAGAATCTGGCCGATCAAATGATGACATTTTTACTCGCCGGCCATGAGACGACGGCCTCTTCCATGACTTGGGCGTCCTATCTCCTTGCAAAGCATCCTGATGTGCAGACGAGACTGAGGAACGAAATCCACGAGAAACTCCCGCCTATCGGCGAAGGCGAGGACGGCCCTACCGTTTCCAGCCTTGACATTGACCACATGCCATACCTGAACGCCGTCTGCAACGAGGTGCTGCGCTATTTCGCACCGGTCCCGCTTCTCATGCGCGACGCTGCTCGCGACACTACCATTCAGGGGGAGTTCATTCCCAAAGGCACGCGTGTGATCATATCGCCGTGGGCTATCAACAAGTCTGAAAGCATGTGGGGATCCGATGCGCTGCAGTTCGACCCAGAGCGGTGGATGGCTAAGTCGAGCGATGACAAAAAGGCAGCTAGCGGCGGCGCTTCCAGTGCCTACGCATTCATGACTTTTCTTCACGGGCCGAAGGGCTGTATCGGCCGGGAATTTGCGAAGGCCGAGTTTGCGTGCCTCCTGGCTGCTTGGGTTTCTCGCTTTACGTTTGAACTGCACAACAAAGAAGAAATGGACGAAGACAAGTTGGAGATCAAGGGGGCCATCACAGCGAGGCCCGCGAACGGCATGTATATCAAGATGGGGGTCGTTGAGGGGTGGTAGCTTGGCTGTCCGGAGACTCGGGGGGTTCTCGCGCCGGCGAGTTAGAGGGCATACCCGAACAACACACAAAAGGTTCCCCTGACGTGTTCCCTTGACGAAAGCGCATCTGGGATGTTTCACAGCTACAGTGAGCACCCATGAGAAGTATCGTTCTCGTCCCCAGCAGTACGTACAGTTCGTGGTCTTCTGCATAGCGGCGCACAGCGCAAGACAACTTTGCACCAGCCTCTTTCGGACAGGGAGCATCAGCTCCGACCCTTAGATGTACGGAGAAATCTCGGCGCGAATCCCTTACGCCCTCGCCCTCACCCAGCGGCTGAGGAGGGAGAACGGGTTGTCCGCTATGACCAGCTCTCACATGGCTTGGACTTACGACCGAAGCGCGATGAAGCGCGTGGGGCTTTCCTCCCGCCTTCAACTTGGTACACCGAGGCGGCTGAACCAGTCTGTAACTCGGGTCGGCCACCCAACGCTCCCACAGTTTCTGGAGACGCGGTCGTGTCCCGCACACGGCATGAACCGGTGGAACTGCTAGACTCCGCCGTTGAAGTCATAGAGCGCATTGTCTTTCCGCACCAGAGACCACGGCGCAATGTCGTATCAGGAGAGAGGTAGCTGCACCGCAAATAGCAAGTCCTATACGTACATCTATATGGATATGGGTTGGGGAAGACATGTCTCAAAGATCGGAGCAAGGATGAATGTAGGGCAGACAGGTGGGTGGGCCAGGCCTCAAGGTCGAAACATGAAACATTAGAGCGCTCTATCCACCATTAGTTCATCCCTTTAGCGGCCCGAACAATGCACAGGACCAAAGGACGACAAGCCTGTTGTCTCCTGCGGGTCAGGTAGCAAGGAAGGAGGGGAGGGTGCGGCTGGCCGCCCTGCACGGACCCACGGGCCATGTTTCACTATTACTCGCATCTACTATGACTTGGACTCTTGGATGTTGGATCTGTGCCCTAGAAGCGGGATGTCCTGCCTTGGACATAGGTAATTTGTGCTACGCACCGCCGTCGGGCTCGGGAAGGGCGAGCTTCAGGAACGGGTTGTTGTTGCTTTGACCTCGACCCCCCGCGCTGCTCAACCATGATTCGGCGGCGGTTGTCCCGCTTTTTGTTGAGGGCGAGGTTTGTTCCTTACCCACTCCAATGGGTGATGTGAAATGCGGAATACTTTGAAGGTTGATGAGGATGTTTCTGCTTTGCTTCTGATGGTAGCTTATTCGAGGCTTTTGCTCCATTTCCATGGAAAATGCTGCACTCGCCCTGCAGTAGCGCCTCGAGCAAGCCAACCTGTGCCTGGAAAGTGGAGAGCGCAATGACGTGCAGGGCTGCAAACGGCGGGGGGCCCCTCTCTCCGGCCATGCCATGGATTTATCCTTGTCCCGACGGGAGACTCGCGAATCCCACTTTGTGGCGGCGCGGTAGAGGCGCTTGTTTGAAGTTGTTCCACGGACTCGCTGCGTTTTGCTCCAGGGACTCCTAAACGTGTATGCTCAGGTAAAGCCGGCGGTCCATCTCCCGGGTGGTCTCCAGCGCAGTTGTGTGGATGCTACGGGTGACCAGGCTTACAAGTTGAATATGAGAGTTCAAGTTTGATTGTAAAAAGCAAGTAGAAAAACTCGCAAGAGGGCTGCATCACGCGCTGTTTGCGTGGTTGCCCTTGGGATATCATGACAAAAGCTCCAAACCCGCCAGGACCAACATCCCCCCTAAACGCCGCACAATCCCCCTCCCTGAGCCATGATATGCAAAACAAAGTAAAGTGTTCAAGAGAGAAGAAACAACACCAATCGTCACCTCCATGTCCCATGAAGCTTCCCGCGCCGACTACTCCTCTTGACTCCAATGTCACCGTTCATCACGAGGCTTTTCCACCTGCGCCCGACACTGCTTCGATCCTTGCCAAGATTGCGTGCACAGTCCTGCCATTCTGACTTGCTGAGCTTTAATTTCTCCAGTACCAGCTCGACAAGAATGCGATCCTCCTCCGTGCTCCATGTCTCGCCGTCCGCCTCCACGACGATATCAGTACCGGTGAGTCTTGTGTTCTCATCCTTGAAGACACCGTCGAGATGCAGCTCGTGGTAGTCGGAGCGCTCGAGACCAAGAGGTAATGCCTCCGGCGCAACGCGTGCGCGCTTTGGTGTCTGTGGCCTGGGTGGTAAAGCCTCATCCTCCTCTACGGTTTCCTGATCCCGCATCATCTCTGGCTCACTTTCGAGGCCAGCGTCGTCGTCGCGACCCATATCGTCATCCAGTGCGCGCCGCCGCTTGTTCACTCCTCTCGTCGTAGGTACAGAGCGCTTCACAATGCGCTTCCTTGCAGCAGGCCAATGGTCACCATTTGCGGGTGCGCCATCAGTCTTGCGGGTGCGCAGTCGCAGCCTCAAGGGCGACGGCGCGTGGGCCATAGGAGGCGTCGGTAGCTGTGCATTGGCGTCTGAAGAGGCCGGCGGCGTGGTGGGTATCTCAAGCGGCGCCGGGGCCACGAGGAGAGAATGGAGCGAGCGGCATGTTGTAAAGATGTTTCCAATGGCGGTTTGGGGTGAGAGCTGGGGCGGACTGGCCGGCGGAGAGAGGGCCGACTGGAGGCGTGTAAGTGGCCGTTGCGACGAATCGCACGAGAGCGCCGACGGCAGCAGCATCTTCGTTGGTCCGTTGCGCTATATCTTGGTAGCTATCGTATACCTGGCGTCTCTGCGTAGGGGTTTTCTCCAACTGGCGTTATTTCCGCGTATGGTTGGGTGGCTAAATGGGTAGGTGGGAGCAGCAGACCCTGTCGGAACCGGGTTTGCGAGGTCGCGAGCGACAGTGAATGTGGTGTGTGCCGTGAACAGCAGAGTCGTCGGGTTGAAGTTACGGCGCTGCTGCGTATACGCAAGATTACCTTGGGTGTTGGCGATGTATTTGCCAGTTTTCTGCGCTGGTGGTTTGACGGTCGCGGAAATCGAGATGTGCTTGCTTCGGACCTGGTGAAGGTAAGGTGAAGGAAGGGACGGACGGTGGATGGGATGGGGAGGCCAGGGTGCGCCTACCTAATAAGATCGCTCAGTCGCAGGGGTCCCCGGGTCACTAGCCACATGACGATCCGGATTGACCAGGGAGGAATGGAAAGGTGCCCCTCTTTGATGGGTGTTGTACCTGCCACACAAAGATTTGCGAGCAAACAACCACCAAGGACAGACTCGAGGGAGAGCTGCAACCAGCGTCGCTCCCTCCACTCATTCTTCAAACCCATTTGTCCAGCAATCTACAACTCCTTCACTGGCAATCTGCTGGTAAGGATTGTCCGTGGACAGGGGGTTTTCACCACAGGCCTCGCCCTCTCGCCCTCGGATCGGGCTCGATCTCAGACGCAGGTCGCACACGGTCCCTCCCACCTCCTTCGGAAAGGTGATGTACTTCGTACCGGAAGGGGTCTACACACTACGTACCAACCTGCAGTCTGGCTCGCTCGGATCGCGGGTAATATGCCACATTGTAAGACACTCTGAGCCCGGGTTTTGACCAGTTTGTGCAACACCGGAACAAAAGTGAGCGCGGTAAGTAGGCGAAGAGCAAGCCAGTCTCCACATTTCTATTTGGCGGCTGACATGGAACAGTTTGCGACGGTTTAAGGGGAGAGATATAGACATATTGCTGGTCGAGATCACCGACTCAGCTCTCCTTGCCTGTTAGTACACGTCTCAAACGGACGATGCTGCTGTGAATTAAAACTCGGATGTGCCTCTACCGACCCGGCCATCACTGCCTCAAGTCCATGGGGGCGAGCGCAAAGGGTATGTGGGAAGCTTTTCAGAGGAGGAACTGACTCCCGGCTACGCAGTCAAGCAGATGCAGGTACGACTACTTCAATGCGCGCAAACTCGACGAAAGATAGCAGCGCACCACCACACGTTGCATGATAAGGTCTCTCAACTGCAAGTCATCCGTTTCGGCAAAAGTGGGCGATAACAGATTGCAACGGCTTCCTCCCAACAAAAGTCGGCATCCCTCTTTCAGTCATCGCTGCTACCCAAGGTCAGAAAACGCGTCCGACGCGCGACAAATTCGTGACGCGGTCAGTTTAATGAGCAAGTGCCCAATCAGGAACAAGTTGCGGGGCTCGATTGGCGGGCGGTGAGCGAGATTCGACGATTTGGCCCCATGACAGTGGTATTGCTTGGCACGCGAGGAGCTTCGGTTATTTGTGGGCTTCACTCTTGCGACTCCGGAATTACTTTTCACCTCATGGCCAACACTGTGACAGCAAGCGCTTCATAAGAGGCAAAACCGGATTCCTTGCATCACAATAGGTCTCAGGGTGATGCAGAAAGGCCTGCGCCGCCTGTGGGATAAAAACCTAGGCGTTGAGATTGCGACAGACCACGTGACCTTTTTGGAAGCCGGGCGCACTGCCCGGAGCTCGACCCGTTGCAACAGAACTTATCCTCGCTGTTGGAGGATGTTGGGAAGAAGTCTTCTGCGGCCAGCCATCACTAAGTGATTATTTCTTTGTTGCACTATATTGCGGTTTATATGTTTCTCTGTCATAGTTTCTTCATGTTCTACATGTCTGGCGCAAACCAGGGGTTTAAGATACGACCTGTCTTCTATATACCAACCCATATTAACTTTAACCCAGATAGAAAAGGAAGTCTGTCACCGGGGTTTCCGTTCCGACCCCTATGACGAGCCCTTTGCTTGGGCCCTGGGTGGCTCTGGATGTTTCAACTTCACTGTCGGATGGAAGCAATGACTACGCTCCCCGCTGTTGCTGTCCGTCGTCGGCCGTCGGCCATCTGCGTCCCCGTGCCATCAGCCCCGTGAGGCGGGTTGCGACGATGTGAATCAGACCAGCTCCGTCCCGTCCATCTTAATACTGTTGACAGACTACAAATTCATTTACGGGCACCGCAACCAATGCAAAACCACCTCGACTCATTTCTCTCACCCTATCCCGCCTTACCGCCGTTGCTCGGGCAAGCTGCCATCTTTGCCTGTATCACCGGCGTAATTCTGCTTTGATCAACCTCTCCCACCCCATCTCACCTCATCCACGTTGGCCGTAGATTAACGGTATTCCTCGCTAGGGGTACAACCGTGTTCTTGATTGGTAAATCGACACCAGTCACCCTCAACAAATCCCTCTCACACATCCCTTCTTCTCGCCGCTACTACGGTAAGCCAGCCTCATCCACTGGGATACGACCACGCCCAACAAAACTCAGCTTGTTCCTATCTCCAACGCCTTTGTCTTGGTACACAGCATTATCCCTCCATCATCATGATCACACACAACAACTGGGAGAAGTTATTTGGGAATGTACAGAGGTGCGACGGTTGCGAAGAGTCTTCCATTGATGGTGTACTATATCGGTGTAAGCATAAGGTACGAATCGTCGTCTTCAAATATCCATTTTGGTCTTCTTTAGCCGCCCTGGATGTCTTAGGGGAGAGCAACCACGCCTGAGAGATCACCCCACCCCGAACAAGCTTGAAAGAGTAATAACTAACAGTCATTTGCTATTAGCCCTGCAGTATGTATATTTGTCAGCAGTGTGCTCGCTTCAACAGACTGGGCGGACCATCGGGAATGCACCTCGTGTCGCATTTCCTCGATGCTGATAGAGTGTCTTGGGATAACACAAGTGTCAGTGGAAAGGGTAAGCAGCCGCCCTGTCGCAGCCCACTACTTCACTTTAAAACCAACAACGGTACATCTTCTTTCTGGAAATTCCTGCCGGCCACAGCATAATGAGCAATATCACTGTCACAAGGGACTCCTTCCCGGGCCAGTTCTATGAAATTTGAGAAGTCGTGGTGTCCTTCACCACCCAGCCTCAGGCCAGATGTCGCTCGTGCATCACAGATGAACACCCCCTTAGACCGGTTATCAGGCAATACACAGATTGCGCCCCCGAGCTAACTCCCACTCACACAACGCACACAAACACAAACACGCACTACATTTTCCATAAACGCACTCAAGCTAACCATAGCCACTCCAGTTAACCCTCCTAATCATCATGGCACAGCCAGGTCACCCACCATACCCACCATACCCACCATACCCGCGCCACTTGACAATGCCGGCCCGAGCACCGACCCGAGTCCCGCAATTGTCGCCGCCTCGGTCCCTTCTTCTGCTCCTGCTCTCGCCCCGGCCGCCCCTCAAATTCCGCACCATCTGAGCCACAATCGCATGCGGGAGGTGATGAAACTTTACGGGGAGTTGTACCCACACAGCCAGAGAAAGTCACTTCCGGGCCCGCTGGTACAGTTTACTATTATTCCAGAGAGCTGGGAAGGTACCGTCCGCCATAGCAACGTCGTCCCGCGCCAGATTGGTATTCACGAGCAGTATCACCAGCAGGCGAATGAAGCTACACTTCAGTTTCTGGACCGTGGCATTCTCCCTACCCCTCCGCCGGGATACAAAGAGTGGGCGTTCCGAACGCACCCACTCCGCAGTAAGTCCCAGTACCCAGCCTTCTCCGAAACTGCCCGGGAAGCCCCCGCTTGGCACGCCCATAACGAACTTAGCCCTGAGGAGTTGTTTGCGCTTCACAACGACCGCGACCTCCAAACCCAGATGTCCAGGGCCTGGAGGAAGCTGAAGGACGATTTGTCGCACCTTCACGGCAGAAGAAAGGCGGCTGCTGAGGAGGACGCTCTCCAGCTCCTCTGGGAGGTTTTCAAGCTGCGGAAGGCTTGGAGTGGCCCCCTCAAGGCCAGCCAGACAGTTCGCTGGTTCGTAAGAGAGCGCGATTTTCTCCGTCTGTGAGGGGGATAGACTCAGAAGACCAAGTAATAGCGAGGAACGCAGCCATCAGCCTTTGAGAGGGGCTATTTGACCGAGTCTATCACTTCGCATAAATATACAGGTCTGGCGAGAATGACAATAGGGGGGTGACACCTGGGAAGAAACTGCTTCTTGGACCGGCAGGGGAACGGTTTTCCAGTCAAAAAAGCGGTTTTTAACGGACGCGGACTGAACTGCCGGGCAGTCGCTACAATACTTGCGAACATGCACATTGCCGGCGAAGACATATGATCTCAGCAAGAACATATCCGTTACCGGCGGGCATGTATGGTGCTGGCAAACATACATGTATTAGCAGAGCAAATATTCGTGCTGTCAGCATACATACATGCGCTCGATAAGTCGCGAAACAGTCGGCACCATGGGCAGATGGCGGTGCCATGGTTGGAGTAAGTCCAGCATAGTTACCCAGGTATTTAATTGAAGTGCAGCGTAAAATAGCATACCTATATATAACGCCGCGGTCTCTGTGAAACCCAGCAAGAATTCCTGTTAGTTTAATATAGGCCATTTTAGTGTCTATCGATCATTTTATCCTTCTTGTATGGCAACTAGGTACTGTCAGCAAACCTCCCCCTTCTAAACGATGCCCATCAGCTTAACCTTATATATACATACAGGCCACGTAGTTCAGTTACAATACCTTCAGACTTGCAAAGACTGCTACATGTCACCTCTAAGTCTCTTGACAAGGCCTTACAAAATGACAAACAATGTGTGGCCAACTCTACCTTACGCCTCGCCAAACTAGGGAGAGACGTTGCCCCATTTCGCATAGGCATATCCACTGCCATAATGTGCATTCTCAGGGTATGAATGGTAATCAAGCCCTTGGTTCTCGCCAGGTATGTTTACTCCCACAATTAACACCTCCCCTACAAACGATGTTGAAGGAATCGCTAAGAACCAACACTCGGTGCGAAGTTGTGTGAATGTGAGAATATTCAATCGCTGGAATGAGCCATTAGAGATGATGCCGACGTCCTATCTATATAGATAGGACAGGTTCAGATAGGAGATGGACTTGGCTGTGCGTAGTTGTACCGTGAAGCGATGTGAACAAACAGGCCGAGAACTATAACGCCGGATACGATGGTTTACAGAAATATAAGGAATGCAGTAGAGCTAATGCCAATTCTGACGGGGTCTTGAATCATGCTGCCATGATCTGCGAGGGCCAATTCTAAACACTGACTTGAATCTAAGGTACTACCCGATTCAGAATCCAGGCTTAGCTTAAGGACATACATTTGAGCAAGATATGATATTGTACTCATGGCGTCATACAGTGATGCCCACCGCTGTTAACACCCGTTGATATCTGAAGATGTAGTGGGGAGGAAAGCCAAAGGAGCTACAATGAGCTGCGGTGGCAGTTGGGGGCACGCTCGCCATCCACGTAGTGTATTGTTTATAACCTACCCCCTTTCCCGGCTCACCTGCATCTCCGTTTCAGCCACGCACTCCCAAAGTGGAACCTTCCATGTCGGTAGGGCCAGTTCCATGTACAATCTAACATGGCCGGTGCAGCATGGCTTCTAGCCATCATCGACGGCTTCGGTTATCGTCGCATTGGTCCATGACCGGCCACGACACGGCGCGATATAACGGGCGAATCTGACGATATGGGGGGCTGACACCGCGCTAGACAGTCTGCTGAAAGGCGGGCAAGACAAGTAGGTATAAGCAGGCCGATTCGGGTGTCGAAGGTCGCCCGAGAGAGCGGGCGACTTGTCACAACCTGCTCATGCATCTTTCTTTGCCCAAGATGGACTTCCACGACCTCCTCACCCGCCGCACCGAGCAGGTAATTGACCCGCGGGGCGTCCAGTTGTTTGCCGTTGCAGTGACATTTCTTATCATCGTCTGGCTATTCTTTACCCTCCGCATGCTGGTCAAGCTGGTCCTGATCAAAAGTGTTTCCCTTGACGACTGGCTCATGATCTTTGCTGTCGTAAGTGCCCCCCAAGTCCCAGCATAGCGGTTGCAGCCAACAAGGTCTGAGGTGTTCGATTGCAGATTATCTTCACCACACATGCTGCGATCACTGTCTGGGGCATTGTTGGGGCGAGCACAGAGCGCTCGACAGACTACCGCAAGGGGGAGAGCATTGCCTTGCACTCGTGGTTTATTGACGAGATCCTGTACGCGCCTCTCTCAGCCTTGATCCGCAGCTCTATCGCCGTGTTTTTGCTGCGCATCGCCACGGTCAAGCTGCACCGCATGATTATATATGGAAGTCTTATCGTGACGTGGGTGTTGTCGCTGGCATACCTGTTCATCATGCTCTTCCAGTGCTGGCCTGTATCTCATTTCTATGAGCAGGTCGTTGGGCAGGCCGGGACCTGCATGAATCAGAATGTGGTTCCGATAGCAACCATTGTGCATAGTGTGATCAGCGCACTCACAGACTGCCTGCTGGTAGGTGCCAATCTGTTGGCTGTCCCCATGGGTTGTCCGAGGCGAAAAGTACACCAGCTAAGATCAGCAACAGGCGTTGCTGCCCGTGGCAATACTGTGGAATGTGAGGCTCAACAAGAGGACGAAGATTGGCATCGCGGCCCTTCTCAGTTTGGGTATTCTGGCCGGGATCGCATTGGTCATCCGGATCCCCTACGTCAGGTTCGAACCCATTTCTTCTCCCGACTTCCTTGACCAAGCCACCGGTACCGCGCTTTGGTCCGTTATGGAGACCTCGCTGGGAATAATCGCTGGGTGCGCCGCAACGATGCGGCCCCTCCTCGGGGGATTTGGGCCGAAATCTTGGACGAAGGGAGGAAGTGCTCCGTCCCGGCGAGTCAGAGATCGACCGACGCACCCTCGTTCAGCAGTCGCGGACAAACCACCGGTGGATGAGTTTCATTCCACAAGATCGGACTTTGATATCGCCGAAGACCTGGCAGCTATCCAAACTCGTCGCCAGGCTCAGAGAACGGAACTGGGTCCTAGCAGGTCGAGTCTCTCGGCGGTGCACATCAAGACGAGCATTGAGGTCAAGAGAGAGCGGCAATCGAAATACGGGACGCCGACGAGGGACCCTCTGAGGACGTTCCCATCGCATGGTGGTGACCGCATGGTAACGATCAACGGAAAAGGGTTGTCGGACGGTGCCTCTGGGTGACAAGCGATGTCTAGTGTTGTATATAGGTTAGGGTTGTTGTTGGCTTAGAATCGCCAGTCCACCACGATCATCATATCCAAGCCGTCCATCGTTGACAGCCCTCCCCATCTCTTCAGTGAGCGGCTCTCGCTCACCTGTCACGGGATCCCAAATCCACCCTTCCTGCATCCACATCCACCTGATGGCAAATGACCGTTAGTTCTTCCTCTATCAGGCCCCGACACACCAGGGCGGCCATGAAGACCACCAGGGGTGCTGCATGGTGAATGCTTTGACATACCGCAGGTAAGCCCTCAGCTCTTTATCGAGCGGTAGGACCCGCATCCACTCGGGCTGGAACCCAGGGCGCCTTCCCTTCCCCTTCCAGTCCTCAGCCCTACCAAGCAGGACATCCCTACCTGATTCGAGGTCAACCTTGATCCATCGGGGGGGGTGTTTCACGGCCGCAACTTACAAAAGATGCGCCACGAGTCAAGCGCATATGGCCCAGAGGTAAGATGCCCAATCTCCCACGCTGCGCCCAGCCCGCGCCGTTTAGCATCCGCAGTAGCATCCGCAGTAGCATCCCCCGCCTCCTCATCGTCCTCCTTCTCCTCAGCCTCGGCTCCAAACTCCTCCCCGGCGTGCACATGGCTAGCATCGCCCACCCGTGGATAGTTCTTCACGCCATACCGCACCTCCCTGCTGGGCGGCCGCAAGATCCACATGCGCGCATACCTCTGGATCGCAGCACAGCGCACCGCCGACAGGCCCAACGGGCGGATGAGCGCCGTGATAGCCGCTGGCTCGGCACCTGCCAGATCCGCAGGGCCGGGGTAAGCCGCCATGAGCTCGCGAAAGACGGGGATCGCAGCCGTGCCCTTGGTCCGTATCAGGAACGTGATCGCGACGAGGAGAGCGAAAGGGTTGGTGGCGAGCTCTTCCTGGATGAGGCCGAATGCGGGAGCACTGAGGGGCGGGATGGGGAGGCTGGAGACGGTATTTCGGGGTGGGCGCTTGGCTGGCGGTGCTGCTGCTGCTTTCTTGTCGTTGGATTTGTTGTCCCAGAAGGGAGACATGACGTCTTTGCGTGGCTTCTTCTGAGGAGGGGGTTGCTGTGCGAGCCCAGGTTCGGGGGCCAGCGCTGAGCGTGGATCATCGCTGCCGTTGTTCGTGTCGTTGTTCCGGTTGTCTTCAGTTTGCACTTGACGGCTGCTCGTGGCAGCGGCGCACTCGGCGCAGTCCTCGCAATCTTTATTCATGGGCTGCTCATCTCTGCTGCTTTGTAAATCATCATCTGCCTCGGTAAAACTTGGTAGGTTATTGCTTCCGCCATTGCCGATATCGGGGTGTTGGTTGGCGAGCTGAGGCTGCGATGGTGGCGAACTTGATTCCGTCATGTTGTCGCTTGAGCTATCTAATCTTGTGAGGGGGTTGAAGGACCACCGTGATCTATCATGGGCCGGTGACGAATTGGCCACAAAGAATCGGCTCTTGCACAGCTGAGCTCGAATTCCGGTTGCGGGGATTGATCTTGTCGCCGATGTCTCTGTTGAGGGTAATCAAAGGTGAGTTTCTCCGCAAGTGTAAGTGCCCAGTGAATCAAAACTACGGTACACGTATCGAGGGGAAAAAAGAGAAGTCTAGCATGTATTGGAGGCCGGAACACTTGATTTACACTCTACCCGCCACTCTTTCCCGCGCCCATCAGCATCCTTCTTTTCACGCACCTCCTTCGCGTGCTCGTGGAGTCAGTCCTAGCAGTATATGATACATACAAGAGGGGGTGAAACTTCTGCGCAATGGTATCGCACGGCTTTAGTGGCGCGTCTTGTTAGACTTGGGCGGGTCGTACACGACCTTCCTCGACTTGAGATATGCCCACTTATACCGCTTGATCCAGACGCTCAACGCGAAGAGCACTGACGTGCAAACAAGAACCTTCATACCCATCCGCTTCCGGTCATCCATCTCTGGCTCAGCCGCCCAGTTGAGGAACTCGACCACGTCCTTGGCCATCTGGGAAGTCGACGCCGGGGTTTCGTCCTCGTAGTCCACCAGACCGTCGTAGAGGACACGAGCCATGGCGATACCAGTTCCAGGGAAGTAGGGGTTGAAATTTAGGCCTTCGCCAACCTGCGCACCGGCAGGAGGCTCATCGGGGTAGCCCGTCAGCAGGGAGAAGATGTAGTTGCAGCCGCCGTGGCGCGCCTTGATGATCAAGCTCAGATCGGGGGGGAGGGCACCGTTGTTGGAGAAGCGGGCGGCCTCGTCGTTGGGGTACGGGCTAGGGAGGTAGTCCGCCAGCTTGCCCGGTCGCTTCTCGATCTCGCCCTGGTCGTTCGGCTCACTGTCGTACTCGTTCTCTTCGGCCAGCGCCTTCGCTTCATCGACCGTCAGGATGGTGCCGACGAGCGAACGGTAGGGAATTCTGCTGAGCGAGTGGCAAGACGCGCAAACCTCGCGGTAGACCTGGAAGCCTCTCCGAAGTCTGTTGTGCGCTGTGGTCAGCCGCGCATTCGGAGCAGCGCGAATCAAGGGTGGACGTTAGGCTTACGCTTGGTGGTCGAATGTCTTGAACATCTGCTCGTGAACCCAGGGATACTTGGCAGGGTGCAGACTATGATTAAGGTAAGCTTCGCCAACTTCACCCGTTCAGAACGCCCGTATGGTGCTGTCGAAGGAATATGCCTCAGGAAGGCAAGCAACCTCGGCTCGGATGACGAGGGTGCTGATTGGGGGTCAAGAACTCACCCTTCCTCCGCCGGGGTCATGGCATGTGCAGTCGAGCCATAGAGGTGATAGTACCAGGCAATTGAGCCTGCAGCGACGGCGGTTGCAGCGACGGCGGCGATGTTCAGACCGGTGGGAGAGGCACCTTCAGCGGCACTGGAGCTCGAGGAAGACGCGGCACGCTATGAGAACATGCCAATTAGCTTTCGATTTCTTTGAAACAGTCCCCAGGGGAGTCGGGCGGTGTTGCGGATGCATTTGGGCGACCCAATGCCTCGTCGGGGTCACGCCATGTCGTGACAGAGCTGGGGCCTAGCTGTGCAGAGACGTACCTTGGAAAAGTGGACGGCGCCATTTCTTGCGCTGGCGAACGCGCGCGTCGAGCGCAGGCAAGTCCTCGCCAGCATCGTGGGCAAGCCTTGCGGAGCTGAGGGACGGGGTTACGGTCGAATTGACGGGAGCAATTGGCTGCCAAACGTCGGAGTTTTGAGGTTGGCGATGGCTCGAGCTGGCAGAGGTCGATTCAGTTGGGTTTCTTGAAATTCGGGATTCTTAGGAACCTGGCATCGTTGATTGGCTGGCCAATCACACGCCCATTCCGGCCGATTGATTTTCCGCCCATCCGGACTCAGCGGGACCTGGACCTGGACCTTCCCGTCCCTTGCGGACCAACCCTCTCATCTCATTTGTTGTCCGTTCAGATCACGCCTCAAAGCTGGTTTGGTATTTCGAGATTCATGTTGCACAAAATTCTACCGAATCCCCTTAATTGGGCAGATTATTCCCTATCCTGGTCTCGATGGACACTGCGAACCTTTTGTGTCTTTGTCTCCTCAATTGCGGAAGGGGTTTCTGACCAATTCTACTCTGTATCCAATTGCGAACAGCTTTTTTGGTATCCAGCGCCAAGGAACATTTACACAAAACAGCTCAGCGTTCCCCCCTGCCCCGATGCGGGGGCTTTTTTCTATCATCAACCTGACGACACACTGGATCTATCCACATTTACCTTCACCATGTCAATTCGTGCCACCAACCTCCCTCCGTTTCTTCACCGCGCTGGCAAGAACATCCAAGACGGAGACGGTGTCCTCCCATCCGATGCACGCGTCTGTGATACTGACGCCGTACTTGAGGCCGCACTTGCCTTCCTGTGGGACCTTTTGGTTACCTGCATCTGTGTCAGCGTGTTCCAACGTCTAACTGAAGCCGACGGTGTGCCGACTTACCTTCGTCGATGTTGCTCTCAATCATGACGCCCATCACCGCATCTTCGCCACTCGAGATCTGTTGCGCCAAAGTTGCGGCAACCTTGGGCTGGTTCTTGTGGTTCTTGAGCGAGTTGCCGTGACTGCAATCCACCATGAGCCGTTGCCGTACTCCCGCCTTGTCCAGCGCCGCCTTTGCCTCCGCGATGCTCTGCGCATCGTAGTTCGTGCCTTTGGTACCGCCACGCAGGATGACAAAGCAGTCCTCGTTGCCCACTGTCCCCACAATGGCGACTACACCAGGCTTTGTTACAGACAAGAAGTGGTGGGGGTGCCTGACTGCGCCGATGGCGTCGATAGCCACACCTAGCGTGCCATCGGTGCCGTTTTTGAAGCCAACGGGGAAGCTCAAGCCACTGGCTAGTTCGCGATGAAGCTGACTTTCGGTTGTGCGTGCACCTACCGCTCCGACACTCAAAAGATCGGCCAGGAACTGCGGGCTGATGGTGTCCAGCATCTCACTAGCAATTGGCATCCCCTTCGAAGTGAGGTCAACAAACAGCTGCCTGCTCAGACGCAGGCCTTTGTTGATATTGAAGCTGTTGTCAATATCGGGATCGTTGATTAGACCCTTCCACCCCACCGTTGTCCGCGGCTTCTCGAGGTAGGAACGCATCACGATCAACAATTCGTCCTTGTGCTTCTCCTTCTCTTTCAACAGCATATCGCAGTACTCGAGCGCGGCCTTGGGATCGTGGATCGAGCAGGGGCCGATGACGACGAGAAGTCTTTGCTTCGAATCGGTGCCATTGACAATCGCAACAACCTCCTCGCGGCTGTCGAGAACTGTACGCTTGGACTGGGTGGTCTGAGGGATCTCGTGTTGAAGCAGATCGGGGGGCGTCAGCGGGTTGTAGCCACGAACTACATGAGTCTTAGCAAGTTGCTAGATAAGGGGAGCCATGTAATCAAACTTACTCCTCCAGTCTTCGCTGTCGGCCTTGTTGCCGACATTCTTGTTCTCAATGTAGAATGACTAGGTACCCTCGTTGGTGAGTTGCTGGAGCGGAGCCGGAGGTGTCTCAGGGGTAAACCTACCGACATGCTGAAAATTAGGCACTTTGCTGTGCTTCAAACAAAGCTCAAAATTGAATTGGAGCGAGCGGCGTTTAGTAGCCGTTTTAAAATTCGTTGCGCGTCCTTGGCCGGTGAAAGGTCTGAGGTCTTGACCAGCGTTCGAGGGGCAAACATGAGTCAAAAAAAATGGTGGGGTAACGGTTGAAGCCGACCACAGCCCCGCAGCTCAAGCTGCAGCTCGCCTTGGCACATCAGCTCCTTTAATTGTCGGCGCAAGTCGGGGTGTCAGCTGCTCTGTACATAAAATGCATGGCCACTCTTTATCTCAAGCATCTTCTATGGGCACCATAATCCTCCTCTTCTCTCACTACCTTCTCCAATAGCCATCCCACCCATTCCACATCTTATTCTAAATCCACAGAGCCTCATCCACCCTAACCCACTTCTTCTGCGCCTTTCTTGGCCTTGAGCCCCCTTTCCACCTGGCCACGCTCGTCTATACTCCCGGTCTCTCACCATCGTATCAGCCCTCTTGACACCTGGATCGTCGACGGGGGGCTGGCAATTGAAAGTGCTCCGATGCTAGCTTCCGTGGCTTGAACAAACGGTGATACATATGCGGATTAGGCTCTCCGCGCGCATCGCCTGGCGGTTGAGTTTCGCTGCGTAAGCTACCTAGGGGAAACCGAACATGGTTGGTCTAGTAAGCTGAAGGAGACAGTCATCGAAGAGTTCCCATGCGTTCTCAACTTCTTTCTGAATTTATCATATTGGTAGATAAACGCTGCGGGGTGCAGCCGGGTTGACTCTCAGCCTCAGCCTTGAGGTGTCCCTGCATATCGGTGCTGTTTGAGGCTGTCAAGGTTTTGATGTGAGACAGTTAGATACTGACATGATGCGGGGGAAGTTGATGTGTTGCACGTCTCGAACTCCAACCCTCGACATCTTCCTGTCATCTGTAAATGTTCTGCTGCTAGTTGGTCAGTGCATAATAAGCATAGCTAGGCACGTGGAGAGAAATCGAACCTTGGCGGTTATGGGTTGGGGATCCAAGAGTGCATGTCTTATCGGCCAGCGCCTTATCTCTGTGGGCCAGTCTACTTTGTAGAAGCCCAGCTCCACCTAGAGCAAGGGTGCTCTTCTCCGTGCGAAGATGCGCTGTTGGATCACTCGTACGGGTTTGTTCCAGAATATCAAGGCCTAAATTGTTACATTTGAGGCCTTAAATACATCGTGCAACGCCTTAAAATCATTGCGACAGACTGTTGGAGAATCCAAGAATGCGATGGCCTATAACAGCAAAAATTTTAGGCTGTTTTGACAGTAAGAATGCATCTTCCGACCTCGCAGAGGGGACCCAATCCGTGACAAGAATGTGTTCGAGAAACCCTTTCACAGCTTGTAACAGAATGACAAGGCCGAGTTTGTCACACTGCAAGAATAATTAGTATGGCGAGAGGCCTTAATAACGTTGGAATAGGCTGTTGGAGAGAGCAGGAAGGCCTCTCGAAAACATCATACTGTGTACGGCGTACAGAGCTATGACACGTTTTGACAGTAAGAAGCCATCTTCCGCACTGGCTTAGAGGGCTTCTATTGGCCGGAATCTTCGGACCTTTTTTTCGAGCCGCATTTCGCGACACATCAGACCGCGTTCACAACCTTCAACACCAGGAAGTCCAAGGAACGTGCACGATTGAGCACTCCCGCTCGACATTTCATTCTGCCAAAGCACCCCCCACAGGATGCTCTCGCAAAGGTTGGCCCAATCAGCAGCCCGCGCGACCAACCAACTCCGCCGACATGGCTCCCTCGTTTGTGAGTGCCAGTTGCTTTGTTCCCATGGCCCTGATGCCAGGCTACTGACACAACCGTGGAAAGGATCTTCCAAACACCTCGACATCCGCCCGCCACAGTCCTGCTCTAGGATCCGCGCAAGACGAGATGGACGACCTCGAGACTACCTACCAAGAGAGCAGCATTCGCGTGAGAGAGGAAGTAGACTATTTCGCCAGCCAGCTCGACCGCCATCCTGTCGATTTCAAAGGGTCTCACTCGGAGCAACGCGCCCAGGTGTTCAGACTTGTCGACTCATACTACACATACACACGCGCCAGAGCGGACCGACTCCATGACCGCCTCTCACACCAGAAATCCCGGAGGGCCCGCAGGTGGCAGCGAGGAGCTTCTGCCGATATGGACATTGACGAGGCTGACAACGAGGCTATCATCGACCCCGAGGAGCTTCGGCGCGTAGAGGAGGAGGCACAGACATGGGATCTGCTACGGCGCATGCTTCCTCTCAGATATCGCGACCCTCAGCAGCTGAAGAAACTAGAGGACCCACCACCACAGTCGCGTCAACGATGGTGGAATGATTTCCTCGTTTCAGACTCTCTCGCCAGAGAGAGGAAGGTTGTCCTGGAGTGGTTGCAAACGAGTGCGAGTCACGGGCCGCCTATCGATGAGGTTGTGAGCGAACTCCAGCAGAACGCTGAGAGAGGAGACATTCTCGCCCACGGCTGGCTTCACACCCGCCACAAGATCAAGCTACAGAAGAGCGTCAACGGGTATCAAGGTGTTCTTGACCCCAATGATGCTGCCGCCGCGAAGTCTCATCTGGGTTCAGAAGTCCTCGTCACACAGCTAGATCCAGATGCCATTACCCGCCAGGTTCGCAAGGTTGAGCCTCAAGATGAGTTTTTCGAGCGTGCCATCTGGCTGGGATGCTTCGAGATGCTTCGTCGAGGATACAGCATGGCGGAGATTCGCGACTGGTGCTCCGTGAGAACTGAACTTTGGAGAGCTGCTACCTTAGCACCACTACCCTTCTCGAACCCCGAGGACGAAGACCAACCCGATTTCGACCCCAAGTCCTTGGTACTCTGGCGGCGAATGTGCTACGCTGCCGCACGGGACGGGGGAACTAGCGACTACGACAGAGCCGTTTACGGACTTTTGGCCGGCGATCTTGAGAGTGTTCAGAAGGTCTGCAAATCCTGGGACGACGTTCTCTTTGCAAACTACAACGCCGTTCTCCGGTCTCAATTCGACGCATTTCTGCTAAAGCATGCGGGACCTGATGCGACCAAGATTGCGCACCAGTTTCCCGTCTTCAACACGGGCCTGCATCAGACGGACCCGACGACTGTTGGCAAGCGATTGATCGCTGCCCTTGAGGCCAACGATGCGACAAAGGACGAGGCCATGAGAAAGTCCAAGGTTCTCCAGGGCGCTATTATTGCCAAGGACCTGGATCAACACATGTACAACCAGGGCTATGTGATATCCAAAAACGCAAACCGTGGCCAGAAATCGAACCTGATGCCCGAACCTCAAGTGCATGGGCTCTGGGAAGCTCTCAACAAGGAAAAGTACTTTGAACTGACTGACGAAGATAGTTTGAGGGTGCTGGCGCACATCTTGATTGTCGTTTCCACCCTCGATCGCCTGGGTGGGTTCGCTAGGGAGAACAGCGCTCTCTCTGGCATTCAGACAGTGCAAGAAAACATTCTTGCTGGTTACGTTAGTTACCTGCGGCTCGCCAACCTAGAGGAAATGATCCCCCTCTACTGCTCCAAGCTTTCGCCCCCTCGGCTCAATCACACCCTGAGCCGTAATATCATTCATATTGTTGGCGATGAGGCCCGGCAGCACCAACTGATGATCATGAGGAAGCTGGGATTGGATGTTCCACAGTTTGCGAAACAGCAGCCGCAGATATACTTGGGAGATGTGGGTGATCTCTCACTCCGGGGCGAAGTCAGAGGGCGGTTCAAGATTCTTGATGATGGGCCCGCGACACTTAAGTACGGTCGCATTGTCAAGCCCGACTTCTTCGGCGAGGACTCAGAGCACGTCGATAGGGACGACGAAAGCATCATTCGGTCTTTGGAATGGTTGCTGCTGGTCGACGGACTCTTCATGGAAACATGCGCCTACGTTATCAGGGCCTACAAGTACTTTCTGAGTGCGTATGCTACCATCTCTTAAGGAATCCGCAACTAACTTGTTGCAGAAAATATGAAACTGCGGGCTGCTCGCTCCTTGAGCGTTCGGGTATCTGGCAGAGAAACCATCCTGAAAAAGACTCCGATACCGATGCGGCCTGCTGATGAGGAAGCCGGTCCCGGTTGGTTTGAGGAATTTGCCGAAGGAGACTTCCCGGAGGACTTCCTTACAGAATGCGGCACAGACAAGGATCGCCTCGTAACCACGGTCCGAAACATGTGGGAACTAGAGTGTCTTATCCGCGCCCTAGATGCCATGGAGACACTCTCTTCTCTGGCGGGTATTACTAGGGAGTACGTTGATTCTCAAATTCGCCTTGGATCACATAGCTAACTGGCAACTAGTGGGGATAGTAATTCTCGCGAGATGTGGCAGCACACGAGCCAAGAGGTCCGAAAGGCCAAGGCCTGTATGCAGCCGGTACTCAAGAACTGGTTGCTGACATCGAATGAAGGTGAGTGAGCTGAACGTGTCAGCATTTGTCCTTGGCTAATAGCACGGTATTAGTGGACGAGGACTTCCAGGCGCTCCGAGAAGCTTACATTCCCGAGACTGTGCTCGCGTATATTAGCTCGCTACACTTCGCCGGAACATCCCTTTCGCGGGACAGTTTACTAGAGTGCATGGATTTGGCAGCTGTCATTGCAGAGAAGAATTCAGACGTGGCTCATGAGTTCTTGAGAAGTGGGAGGATGAAGGAGCTCGTTGAGGCATTCGCTTCATGCAGTAAAGCCTTGGCTATCTGGACCAGCGACAACAAAAAGGGCTCACAGACAAGCTCGAAAAAGATGAGAGAGCTTGGATGGTCTCGCGAGCTGTGGTCCATCAAGTCTTGACGCAGTTTAC
>Ga0247758_1000479_pt1 | contig 35177 bp, 17 predicted proteins | sample UWRJL156409C4_FD_180950 | JGI IMG/M metagenome (GOLD analysis project Ga0247758, IMG submission 180950) | Plant litter microbial communities from Arlington Agricultural Research Station in Wisconsin, United States - UWRJ-L156-409C-4 | ecosystem: Environmental > Terrestrial > Plant litter >...
AAGGGTAAGGGCAGTACGTTAGTGTTTTCCTGGGAGGAGGGGACCAGTGTTGTAGGGGACGGTCAGGGGATGTTGGCCGCTATGCGATAGGGAGGGCTGAGGAGGCCGGTTTCGGCTCTAGAGAGAGGTGGGAGACCGACTGGAGAGAGGGAGGAGATGAGGCGGGAGAGGTGGCTAAGGAGGTTTTTAAAGAGGGTGAGGGTACCGATGCCGTCAATAATGTTGTGGGGTGAACGGAGGATGAGGTCCCGCTGGATGTGGCCCGGGTTGGTTACTGGGGGTTCGACGATAAAAAGGATGGCCTCCTTTAGTGCTAGTGGGTCGAAGTTCGCCCATTCAGCGCTAGTCTGGACACATAAGATGGTCTTAAAGGTCCTCTGGAGCCAGGTGCTCCGCAAGGTTTCGTCGGGGATGGTTTCGTATCTCTTCTGCGGCTTGCCGAGGTGCTTATCGAAGAACGCGCAGCAATGGTTGGGCTGTCGTTGCGCAACCAAAGCCACGCGGCGCGAAGGGCATCTTCCAGCCGAGATGCAGTGCCCGCGCGAAAGTCGTTCTCAACAGGAACTATGACAGTGACGTGGCCGGTGATCGCGAACTCCATGCGCCCGCTGCCAGCGTACTGGCGGATGAGCGCGGTGTACGACTTTTCGATCTCGTCGATGTCTCGTTGCCAAATTCCGGGGGCGGCTTCGCGCCAAGTGAGGTCCTGAGTGGACATGGCGACGGGGTAATCCAAGGTCGTAGGGCTGGTGAGAGGGCAAATACGTTGGGCAGGAATAACAAGTTTCCGCCAGTCCTGTCTCTTTATAACTCCTTCCACTTCCGTTCCGCCCATCCGCCTTATCCGAACACGAATCTGGCGAAGTCTGTTAACATTCGGCGCCGGGCATGGAGTCAACAAACCAGATCCTACGTCGATATCCACTTGGGGTGTTCTTGGAACCGAAGATTAGCCAGATCGGAGCGGCGAAGCGGAGTCATTCGCGTCCCGAATGACCGGCATTTGCGGGCGTCTGATTTGGTGAACGGGTATTCCACGGCTCATCAACAACCTCCTTGGCCTTCTGCAGGATCATGATCAGAGACTCCTTTTTTATTTTTTTTGACAGCTCTGGACTTCCTAACCCTTCTCCGTCCGCTTTCATGCACTCCTGCACCTGCTGGTCTTCGCTTACATTGGGTCTCGACTTGTGGGGGCGATCGTTGGAGTCATTCTTTGAAGACAACAAAAGCAGCTGCGGCAGCGGAACGAACAACCCCCAACTAGCCGAAGTCTGATCGATGTTAAGTCCCGCGTAGGACATGCATCGCGGGAGGGCAAACCCTCTTTACCGCGGCAGAGAGGCATATGGGCGCCAATCTGTGTAAGGTTAACCCAGGGGACGAGCTTTATCTTTTATTTGGGCGCCAGATGCCTATCGTCTTGCGAAGTGTCAGTGAGGGTGTGTACAGGCTTATGGGGACCGTTTTTGTTTGCGGTATCATAAATGGGGAGGCCATGGAGGAGTTGGACGCAACCGGGTGGGTGCCTAATGAAATGATGATCGTTTGAGTGGCGCCTGGATACAATCTAATAAACCCAACGGTCGGATATTAAGCTAGTAAACGGACACGAGGGTCAGGGTCAGTGTTTTTGGCTTACAGACTATCTGCCGCGAGTACATGTCAATCCCTGTTGGCCGTCAACAGCCGTCGACATCAAGATGCAATCCCTCCAGCTACTGCGGCACCGGTCCCGACCAGTCGCAATACCACGCGTCCCAGACCTCTCTTCCCCCCTCCTTAGTAGTCATATCCCCTCCTTCAACGCCAACCTGAGGCAGCGATAATCTTTATCGCCCTCGAAAATGAAGCCCCCGTACTGCTTTGTGTAATCTAGGCACAGCTCCGCCAACTTGAAGCCAGAGGGGCCAGGATAGTTCATACCGCTCATGCCAGCGTAAGCACAGTCGGAGCGTAACTGTGCTGTACGTAATCTGCTTTATACAGTGGCGTCTGGGGTGACCTGGGCCAACTAGAAGAGAATGGTTCCGGAAGAGCAAAGAAGTGGTCCAATACCGGCATGCCATGCTGTTTCGTCAAGCTTTCTTTTCAAATTCTTTTCCCTTAACACCCATCGTTGTCGTTTTTTGAAGAGGTATGAGACAAGATACAAGCGGTTATTGAATAAATGCTGACGACGGGCCGAAGTGGTGGGGCGTTGTGGAGGTTGGTTGAGTTCACGAAGATGGCAGAGTGAGGGGTATTTACGATTTTGCCGTCAGCCTCAAGAAGCGGCAGATGGGTAGGTGTGTGAAGACATGTGTAGTTAAAGTCCCGTGACTTGCATGGACACGTACGCCGCCATGAGACTGGGACGGTGCACCTCACGACATGATGAAGCGACATGACCAAGGCAGCACAATCTAGCAATGATTCCCGGGAAGAAAATGGTCCACTTTTCTTCCAACTTTGTCAACACACACCGAGTATTAAGCCCCCTTTCCGGGTTTGGCTACCGCAGAAACTGCACTTTGGTCCTTGAGCAGATGCAGCCCCGCGACCCACGACCACTCGTCTCTATCGTGATTGGGCACGTTGAGCAGGCCAGCGCGCTTCAAAAGAGGGGTTTCTCTCTTCCCCACAAAAAGGTCGTGAACGTCAACTCCACTCAGTGCGCCCAACATGTCATCCAAACCCACCTTCCCAACACTCATGGCCGCTGTCGAGACAGCCAAAGTTGCGGCAGTTTCACGGCCGTACCTCGCTGCTATCTCTCTGGTTGTCGTTGTCTACATCACTCACTCATACTTGGCTTACGCCCGCCTGAGACACTTTCCCGGACCCAGATTGGCAAGATGGACCCGCATCCCGTACATCCTCTGGCACGCCGGCGCCGAAGTCCATATCAAGTTTGGCGACATTAATGAAACTTATGGTATGGTGCCACCCCTCATTCAAAGTTCATGGTGGTTAAGCAACCAATCAGGCCCCATTGCGGTTGTTGCTCCCGGGGTTCTTCTCACCTCTGACGTCGAGCTCATGCGTCGCATGGCCGCTCCTCGGTCAAAATATAAGCGCAACGTCTGGTACATGGCCTTCAGGTTCAATCCGGACCGAGACCATATAGGATGCGAACGCGATAATGAAGCACACGGAGAAAGGAAGATGAAGCTCGCACCCGGCGTAACAATCCCATACATCCCACCGCACTTGATGTTTGCATACTTACCCTAGAAGTACTCTGGAAGGGACATCATCGGCTTAGAAGACAAGATCAACGCAAATATCGCCACGCTCGTAAAGCTTATCGAGATGTCGTACCTGTCCGCACCCACAGAAACAAAAGCGTTTGACCTCGCGCAGAAGATCCAGTACTTCACTGCCGACAGCATTGGGGATATTGCATTTGGCGAGCCGATCGGCTTCCTGCGGACCGATAGTGACATGTACGACTATCTTAAAACATCTGCCGAAGGATTCCCCTTCTTCACCATGTTGAGCTTGTTTCCCTGGCTCGTGTATATTCTGTCCCTGGATTCGGTGAAGAAGTATCTCCCGTCCGCCAAGGACACTATGGGCATGGGTCGAATTATGGGGTTTGTGATCTGATGTACTTCTTTCGGAACTCTAGTTAACAATATCCAGGCTAGCGCAAGAAACGGTTGAGAAACGGTATCCCCCCCAAAAAGGAGAGCTCCACCAAGACATGCTAGCATCCTGGATCCGGCACGGGTTGACCAAGGACGACGCCATGTCTGAGACAGTGCTGCAGATGTAAGTTACCCATCCCAAATTACCCTCCCAAAGCAAGAACCTGACAGACAAGGGAAGCCTCGCTGGCGCCGAAACCACCGCTACGGCCATCCGCATGACTCTATTCCACGTATACTCCAACCCAAGAGTTCTTTCCAAGCTCCGCGCCGAAATCCAAGCAGCTAATCTAAGCTCGCCCATTACGAATGCTGAAGCGGCAAACCTTCCTTACCTCCAGGCCATCATCAAGGAAGGCATCCGCATCTGTCCCCCAATCACAGGGGTAATGCCCAAGGACGTGCCCCCCGAAGGCGACACGTACAACGGACGGTTCATTCCTGGCGGAACTGCCATCGGGTTCTCCATGGTGGGTATGCTTGCCGACAAGAAGACATTCGGACAGGATGCCCGGACGTTTCGCCCGGAGAGGTTCCTCGAGGACCCTGATGAGCAGACGCTACAACTGAGGACTGCCGTTGTTGATGCAGCTTTTAGTAATGGGCGGTGGCGATGCCTGGGGAAGAATATTGCGCAGATGGAGCTGAATAAGGTGGTTCCTGAGGTGAGTTTGCATGATATGACTGCCAACATGTCAGTTGTTCGGGGAACTGATAAGGGTTTTAGATCATCCGCACTTTCGATCTTTCCGTTGTGTACCCGACGAATCCCTTCAAGAATTACAATGCGGGAGTTCAGATCCAGTGGGACATGTGGACGCGAGCGACAATGCATGGAGCTGGGAACAGGGAGGATTAAAGTACCAAATTCCTCACTATCTGACCCTGACCCCTGAATATCGTGAAGTCAAGATCGATCTTTACCATTGGTGTTCAAATCATTAGCATTACCCAACACCCTTGATCTCCCTCCCCTCCCCCTTCTACCAACCCTAAAATATCAAGCAATTTTGCAACCTCATCAATTCCAGTGAATCCAGTGTGCCGCGCTTCTAACAGCCATGATGAACTTTGCGAGGGGTGGTTTCGTATTGGTGGTCATGGTAACCATTTATGGTAGGGGGGTGGGAGGTTGCCATACCGTAAGTGTCAGGAGGATGGGTTCAATTAAGAGTTAGGTTGAGCCTCTGGCACCTACTCTGCTGCAATGCTGAGGATGTGACGGTAGAGGTTGAGATGGGGATGGTGATGATGCGGCGATCGGTAAACCCCGCAACAGCTGCTGGGTTGGGGTTAGTGTGATGTTGGTTGTCGATCGCAAGCGGGGATTGGCGCAATGGCTTCATTTCACTTAATTAGTGGTCGGTGAAGCGATTGGCTGAGATCCATTGTGACCTCAACATCCCTTTGTTTCCTCAACATCGAAATTTGACGTAGGGCACGCTTGACCTGGCTTGAATTCTCGATGTCTTGTCCTGCTGCATTTGATATCCGACCTCTTGTTTGACCTATATTTTATTTGTGATAAGAATGGCCAGAAAATGTAAGGAGCGCTAAGAGAGAAGCGAGGTGGAAGAAAGGAAAACAGAAAGACCCGCCAAGAGCGTCGAATGTATCACCGGTGCGCCACTGCATACATGAGTATTGATCGTGTGGTTGCGATATCTTCCAACGGGACGGGAGATACGATGTGAAGGTTACGCGATTTGCATGCGACAGACACGTGGAATTGCCGACTAATCACTGAAATTGTAAGTCCTTTTGTTGTTTGGACGAACACTGCGCTCGCAAGGAACATAGCGGCCCTTGGCACAACAAATCTTTGGCGGGCTGAGGCACAAGGGTGAGTCTGCCAGGCCTCCTTCAGCGTCGCAAGCAATGTTGGTAGAACCAATTTGGGCGACCCAAACGAGCAAGGATAATATAGAATAGGCTTCCCGCCAGGCACCTCCGGAATGGGTGGTTGTGCAAGCATCCCAGCACGGCTACCCCTGGCTCATGACAAGAGCGTCCGACATAAAATTCAAGGAGAACACACCGACTTTGTCATTCTGCAAGTTCCCGACATGCGTTCTCATACTCTTATTGTCCGCCTACAAACACCCCTACGACTATCTACCTGCTGCCGCCTTATCCACTCTAGCACTCACATCATGGACATCAGCTCCGGCAACGTCTCCTTCGGCCGGACATGCCCCGGCGTCCTCATGGAAGATTTCCGTCTCAACATGCCTTCCAGCGTCGCCAACATCAAAAAGCTCGAATTATCCTTCAGCCGGTACCGAGTGTTCGAGATCTGTGCTGTCGGCTGCACAGATCTAGCCATTGTCCGCAATTTCATCTCGTCAATCGAAAACCTCGAAGATCTCTCCGTCATCAACTATGAGCCCGATGCATCCGTCATTTAGCCCGCTATTTTCCAGCAGGCCCGGTCTCTGCGCAGTTTGGCGGTTCATTCGCCGCCTGGGATTTGAGCGGGAGGGGTGTGGACGGCTACCACTACTAGGGCGGTAATTCAGGGGTTACCAAAGCTGCAGCGGTTGGAGTTGGATATTCAGCTTGAAGAGGCCGAGGCCTGGCTATCTCCGAGTCAAGGTGCCGCGGGTGACGAAGATGCGCAGCGGGAACAGACACAGGCGGGGACACAGTCCGACTCCGTCGTCGGGGAAGTAGCTAAGGCGGAGCAACACCTTGAATCCATCGTCGTCAACGTCAACCTTCCGGATGCTGCGAACATTTTCGCTGAAGCGCACACTTACAATGCGTATGGCCCTACTAGTTTTGGTTAACATCACCAGGAGCCGAGGAAGCAGTTGGCGCTGAAGATCTTCGAAAAGATGATGGGGATGCAGTCCAGCGTGTCCAGATCCCCTGTCGATATCCCTTCATCCAAGATTCACTTGGAGCACCTCGAACTTCGGTTTCCAAGGCGTTCATATGAGGACAGAGGGCAGTTCTGGACAGTTACGTCATCGGTTCATGTTAGAAGGGATGGGAACGGGGTGGTCGCTTTGGAGACCAATCCAGCGAAGGCGTACCTTCCAAAGTGGCCAGAGTATGGTGGGATGCTGTGGAGTTTGATGTAGTAGTAGGCTCCCGCCCCCGTCAAGAGACGGAATGCTGGTCAGGAGATAAATGCTCCTCGGGTGTCACGGAATCACACCAATAACCAAAAAACACTTCGCATAGTCCGTGCCACCGCCCATAAAGCGGAAGATGACAGCAAAAACAACGCCGCCCAAGTTGCCTCCGGCCCCGGTCAATCCAGAAAGAATGCCATTAGCGTAGGGGTAGACATGCGGAACCAGGGCAAAATTAGCCCCATTGCCAGCCTCGTGCAAGACAGCCATGACCGAAATGAGACCGATCATAGTTGGGAGATGGTGAGGATTCAACACCCCGATGACAATCAGCAAGGCTCCCGTCATGAAACCACAGACGTGAATCCACATCTTCTTGAGCCAGAGGCTGCGTCCGAAGCCGTTGTAAAGCAGATCGCCGATAACCCCTCCCAGCGGGCGGGTCACGAAATTGAGAAAGCCAAAGATTGCGGCGTAGTTGCTTGCCTTGGTCTGTCCGAGGTACGAGAAGTTCTGCAGGTAATACGCGCCCAGGATCGAGTTGATCGCCAGTTCGCCGCCGAACGACGCTGCGTAAGTCGCCACGTGGAAGAAGCCGTGCAAGCTGAAACATACGGACAATGTCTCTTTGACAGTCGGCTGAACAACAACTTCGCTCTAAGCTGTGTTGAGGGCCTCGGTGCGGGAGATGTCGGCCTCGTGGTCGAATCCGTGGATGTTTCCATCCGAGTCATCCTCATGTTTCTTGTCGACGGTGCTCCCAGGGGATTTCTCTTCGTCCGAGGCAGCGGCGGCACTAGGAGACAGAGGAGCGGCGATGCCGCCGGTGACGTTGACAATGACATCGCTGACGGACATGCCGTGGGACTCGAGATTCTGCTGCACGCGCTGATGGCGGTCCTCCCACTTGCCCATAGGCGTGTCCTCGCAGAGGAACAAGAGGCCCAGCCCACAGAAGATCAGGGAGATCAACGGCACAACAAACGTGATCCGCCACGCTTGGCTGGGGTTGTGGTTGAAGTGATGAAGTAGCGAGTCGTACATAGCCGGCATGATGAAATACGTGATCCCACCGCCGGCATTCCCTCAACCTAACACGACCACCAGTCAGCTTTTTCCTTGCCGAAAACAGAAATTCACAGCGGGTCTGTCTACTTACCGCCAGCAAGCGCATTAGCCGTCCCAACAACATTCTTATCAAACCACGTAGTGCACCACACCTGACACGGGACGAACGACCCGCCCAGAATCCCAATGAAAAAGCGAATAACATAATGCCCGGTTGTATTCCTCACTAACGGGGCCAACCCAATAGGAACGCTTCCCACCAGCAAAATCAGGCTAAAAGCCTTGCGCGCCCCCAGCTGGTCGCAAAGCGGCCTAGCGACGAAGCGGACAGACAGTTTCGCAGAAAGGGAGACGATGTTAGAGTTGGCGACCTCGGCCGAGGTGAGGTTGAGGTCTTTTTTGATGGTGACGGTGAGCAGCGGTGGGAAGGTATACCAGACCCAGAAGGCGATCATGAAACCGAGCTAGGAAAAGAAGAAGACGCGGCCGTGGCGGTTGATAGGGTTAAGGACGGGGACGCTGCGGGCTTTGTTGTTGACTGGGTTGACGACGGGCGGAAGCCAGAGGTGGAAGGGTTTGAAGCCCATGGTGACTGGCTCCTAGGCCCTGGAAAAACCCATGGGTGGGTGGAAAATACCCATGGTACTGTATATTACAGAAGTTAATGAAACCATTTTAAAAAGCAACGTATTGTCAGAAAGAAGGGGGTTCTGGCCAGGGGCCAGAACACTACGAAGGTGTGGATAACCAAGCTGAACGGAGCTTAGCAGAGCTGAACTAACCAGCTGGTGTGGGCTGCCATGTGCTACCATTTGCCACTACACCTTGCCACTATTCACAACTATAATAGAGGCTCTCTGGCGAAGCCAGAGAGCCACAGAGCAGAGCAGAGCAAGCAATACAATCACGCAAGTTGCAACCCCTTTAAATCCACAGAATCCAGTGTGCCGAACTTCTGACATAATAAATAGTAAAATAAAGTAAACTTTTAAAAAGGTTAACTTTAATACTATTATCAAGCAGATTTAATAAACTCCATTTAGTTTAATAGGTTTTTAGCTTAGGTGTGTAAAAGATTTAAGTGGGAAAATTTAAAAGCTTTAATATAATAACTTAGGGCGCTTATTCAGGCTGTTACAGTCTCCAGTTTAGTTTTTGTAATATTACTATAACCGCTTTTGTACATAGCGATGCTTTTCTTAGTGCGTGCCTCTCTCAAAAAGGGGGCCGCGCATCATTCAATCAAGAATCCGACGATTTCACTACGAAAACCTCCCATTTGAAGCCCAGTGACATTCTAGCCCTCTGATCGAAGGAAGATGACCTAGTCCACGGTCGCGTTTCTTTTATTATTCCATGCTAGGCTCCGTTTCATACTAAGCACTATCACTTACTAGGTTTTATTCCATTGACTCGGGGCGTTTGTTCAGGCCGACCCTGTTGTTCTTTTTAGGCTCTGTGTGTAATATTACTGTAGCCGTTTATATACATAGCGATGCGTTCTCTGGCGCGTGCCACCGTTAAAAAGGGGCCGTGCTGCGCAGTTCTTTAAACCGTGCTTCTTTCAATTAACAATCGATCCGACGATTTTTCACCACGAAGACCTCCCATTAAAAGCCCAGTGACATTCTAGCCCTTCGATCGAAGGAAGATAACCTGATCCACAGTCGCGTTTCCTTTATTGTTCCATACTAGGCTCCGTTCTATGCTAGGTACTGTTATATATTAGGTTTTGTTCTATACTAGGTACGTATCTGTTTTTCTACGTCAGTTACATTTATGTCCCTCCGATCGGAGGACCAGTAGCCTGGGAGTCGGCCTTTCAGGCCGATAATAACGTTCTGTAGGTGTGGTTCTCTTTATAATTTCTTCCCTGTTGCGCCATCGCACTAGTTCATTAAATAATTGTTAAGTAAGCCTCCTTACTAACAGGTAGTAAGGGCTTAGTTAACTATAATAATCTTTTATATATTACTGTTATTAGATCCTCTTATTACGGTGTACGAAACTGTGACGACCCTGCAGGCCAGCGCTTGGGCCAGGGCGGCCTGACGAATCCCCCGCGTAAGGAACAGTGCGGAGGACAGTGTGTACCGTCCGGGAGCACTAGGCCAGGGGTGTAAAGACCCGAAGCCCCTACGACTAATAAGGTGCTGCTCGCAGCATGCTAAGTGCTTACATTACAAGCAGGAGAAACCTTATAAGTAGAACACTCGCGCAGTGTAAGGTGCTTACATAATAAGCACTTACAACGCTATAAGCAAGGTATAAAGTACCTCTTAATAGTTAATATAGATAGCTATAATTATGCCTATAACCACTGTAAAGGACTCTAGTTCCTCACGTTAATATTTAATTATTCATTTATATCTTACTGTTTAGACTCACCTTTATATATTATAATAATAACGACCTACAGTAACATTAAACCCCTGTTTAAAAGTGTTAGCTTAATAAACCGTCTTTAGAACGCCCCTTACCTATTAGCGTCTTACTATATGTTCTGTCTTAACCTATATTAGTCCTCTTAAGGCTTATATTAGGTGTAGGTTATAATACGATATTAACATCACAGTTTTAAACGCTATTTATTAAATTCCTAGACATTACCTCTCTCCCATTAACATATTAACCTTTAGAAAAGGTAAGGAGCCTAAAAAGGCTTAAGCTTAACTATAGCTCCTTACTGTCGATAAGTTAGCCGCACGCCTTAAAGAATTAAACCTTAATTAGTAGGGACTGGTTAAGGAACTTAATAAAACCTTCCCTAAAGATATTAAAAGCCGTATTAGTCTTATTAAGAAACTTAAGGCTTAACTTAACGTTATTAAATTAGAGAATAATAATCTTAAAGGCTTATAGAAGAAACGAGTGAAACTCCCCTTACTGTCACGCTTTAAGGGAGACTTTACGTAATTAGAATCTTAAATAACCTAGCTTTAAAGCTATATCACTTATTATAATAAGCAGTTCTTTAAAGAAAAAGAAAAGGTTAAGTTTACTAGAGCCTTATTAGATAAAGTAACTGTTTACTAATATAAACCCTATATAAAGATAATTAATAATCTCTTTATAAACAGAGTATGTAAGGAAGCCCTTAAGATATAAGCTCTTTTTAATAACTTTAACGTTTTTATTAACTAACTTTAAACTAAGTTTAAAGAATTAGACGCCTTAAGGTAGGTTAAGTAACGGCTTATAGCCTTAAGATAGATGTCCTTAATCCTTAAGTTCTTAACGTGCTTTAAGCTAGAAGTTATTAAGATAAAACTTAGTTAAAAAGTGCTGGTAATGCTGTTTTAAAGCAGTTTAAAGGAGTATATTACTAAAGACCTTTACTGAGAAGACTGACTAGATTACCTTTAGGAGTTAGTTAAGATAGCTATTAAGGTTAATAATCGGTACTATAATTACTATTATTGGAAGAACTTTTAGAAGGAACAGACCCCTTACTAACTAAGTAAACTTAAAAAGGGGAACTAGTTAATTACGACAGGCCACCACCCTAGGCTAATAGACATTAGTATAGTAAACTGTCAGAATCGACCTAACTGTAATAAACCTTAACGATAATAGCAGTAAAAGCAGCTTAAAGATCTATCCCAGGTTTAATACTTTAACTGTAATAAAAAAAGGTTATATAATATAATAATGCCTATTATTAAGATAAGTTAGTTAAAAACCTATCTTAAAATAAGGAAAACACGTTAAGTTTAACTCCAGAGATATCTACGTTAGGATAATAGGTAACGAAGAAGATTACACCTAGATAGATAAGTGTAACTTAGGAGATAAAAAGGAAGAAGAGGAAAAACTTTAAGACGTAATATATCCAGTCCTTAAAGGTGTTTTAAAAGAGTTAACCATAGAGGTGTAGGTTACGGAAGACTAACTTTAAAGTGGAAACTTAGGACTGTTAAAAGTACAGGTTATAAAAGATTAACTTTAGGAAGAAATGTTTTAGTTAGCTGTAATAAGCCTTAAAAACCTTACCTTATAAGCTTAAGAATTAAGGAAGTCTAGAAAAGACTTTAACTTAAACCTTACTAAAATAGTAAAGGGAGTTAAGGAATTAGCTTTTTAAGCCACCTAATTAGTAAAATAAGCCCTGGAAAGTGAAAGAGAGTAAGTTAAAAGAATCAAGCTGGAAAAACGGAAGTTCTTCTTAATTATACCCTTTAAGACTCTTAAACACTTTAAATACACTAAGTGGATTAATATCTTTACCTTTTTAAAAGAAGAATAACTTAAGTGGTTACCTTATATTAAAGCTAATATACTTTAAATTAGTACCTTAAGGGTCTCCCGAGAAGGTATAAGTTAAACATACTAGTAAAGGGTCTAGGAGCTAAAGGAGAAGTATTAAAAGCTAATAGATAAAATAGAAGACCTGTAAATTAAAGGCTTTACTATAACGCTTAAGGATAGAGTAATAAAGATTAGGTTATAACTTTATAATAAAGTTCGCTTTATTAACTAACTTAAATATTAACTTGTTAAGGAAAGTTATTTTATAGAAAAATAAGTTAAGTTACTGTTACCTAAGTTTTAAGAAAAGGTTTAGGAGAAATAACGGATGTAAAGGTAAGTGGAAGAAGAAAAAAAATAAGGTACCGCTTCGCCCATTTTATACTTTATAACCACAGCACTGGCAGTTAATATTAACCACCCCAGTTATAAAGACGTATTGTGGATTAACTACATATATAATAACTACACTCTTAATTAATATAATGGACTTAAGGCCTTTTATAACCACTTCCCCAGTGTATAAAGACGGGATTACGCTATTATAAAGGTGGAGTTAGAACTAACTTATTATTAAGTCTCCTACTCCCTAATAAGAGAGTTTAATAGTAAATAAAAGGTTACTGTAATTAACTAAACCCTTACTACGTGTTAATAAGGAGGGGTACTTAATAACTGTCTAATTATAATATATTCGCTACACTTTAACGGAAAGGTTAAAGAGTAGTAAAAGTGAGAGGATTACTAATAGATTTAAAAGTAAAAGGATATTATTACGATTTAGTCTTACAGAGTATATTATCGATTTATTAAGGATTTCTAGAATATTAAACTGTTTAAAGTTAACTAGATGTTAAGGTGTGAAAACCTGGGAAAGGTTAATTATTAAGTCTATTAAAGTTACTTATTTTTCTAGAAGGAGTTAGGAAAAGGCTGTAAGCCCTTTAGAAGGGCCGGAAACCAGTAGTTTGCTAGTTAGTAAAAACCTTAAAAAGAAGGAGAGGCATTTAAAGGTTAAGCCGGATAAGACCTTAAGGATAGATAGTTATTATAACTTAAATATTAAAAGAATATAAGTATTATTCTATTAATGTCGATTTAACAGACGGAAAAGGGAGGCTATTTAAGGTAAGAGTAGTAATTAATAGTGGAAGTGCCTTTAACCTAATACACCCTTTATTAGTTAACTGAAGGAAACTCTTTAATTAAGAGTATAAAGAGGCTATTCCCATTTAAAATAGAGAAGGAGGCTTATACTAGTATAATAACAGTAAAGTCACCCACTATTTACCACTTTTAATTAAAGTAGATAAGGATAAATAATAAGTAGATTTTAACGTTATATTAGTTATAAGATACGATATAATCTTAAGTCTACCTTAGCTGGAAAAGTATAACCCTGTAATTAATTAGAGGAGTGGCTACCTTACTTTTAGCAAGTCCCTTAATAGTGATTACTATTTAAAAAAGGTTAAGAAAGCATTAAACCGCTTTAAAGATGTATAAAGCACTTAAAGGTATACTAAACCCTTAAAACTAAGTACAGTTTAGGTTAGGTTTATTAAGACAGTTAAAGGACTAGAGAGTTTATTATATTATTTAAATGATAATTTAAAAGGTAAAAAGAAGTAAGAAACTAATTTACAGATAAGTGAAGAAGTTGACTTATTTAAAGTACCTGTAAAGTATAGGAAGTTTACCCTGTTTTGAAAAAAGATACTGTAACTACTGGAATACAGATTATAAGATTATAAAATTAAGTTAAAACTGGGAGTAAAGCTTTACAGTTTCCAGCCTTACTACTTAAACCCCTAGCAGGTTAAGGCTTTAAGGGAGTATATTAATGAAAACCTGAAGAACAGATTTATTATAAAGTTCTAATCCCTAGTAAGGTACCTAGTGCTATTTATCCTGAGAAAGGGAGACAGTAAGCTATATATAGTTATTAATTATTAAACGTTAAATAAGGATACGATTAAAAATCACTACTTATTACCACTTATTATAAAAATGTAAGAACGGATTATTAAGGTAAATTAGTTTTTTAACTTTAACTTCCTAATAGGATTTAACTATATTAAAGTGAAAGAAGAGGACAAATATAAAACGGCTTTTCAGACTTATAACAGGTATTACTAATATTATATTATGCTGATAGGATTAATAAACACTCTTATAACTTTCTAAGGCCTTATTAAAAGTATTTTTTACCCCTTCCTTAATAAGTTTATTTTTATATATTTAAACGACGTTTTAATTTATTTTAAGACTTTAAAAGAATACCGAAAATATATATAACAGGTTTTAACAGCCTTTAAAAAGGTAAAGCTAATAGTGAACTTAAAGAAGAGCTACTTTTATGTTTAGGAACTAAACTATTTAAGGTTTAAAGTAACCCCTGGAAAGCTTAAAATGTAACTGGAGAAGATAAAGGCAGTTAGGGACTGGCTTACTTTAAAGAACTAAATTAAGTTATAAACCTTTATTAGTTTTACAAACTTTTATTAATACTTTATTAAGCATTTTGTGAAAATCGTAAGATTACTGTATAAGCTTACAGGGATAGGTAAACCGTTTAAGTAGATTAATAGATAATAGAAGGTGTTTAAAGACCTTAAGCGTGCTTTTATTACAGTGCTAGTCCTAACCCTCTTTGATTTCTTAAAGCCCTTTTAAGTTAAGATAGACTCCTTAAAGTTTATAATTAGTAGAGAGCTTAGTTAAGTCTAGAATAATAAAAAACGTTACTTAATTACTTTCCTATTAAAAGGAATCTACAATTTAGTTTTATAATATTTAATTTATAATAAGGAATTAATAGTAATTATTTAATATTTTACTAAATAGGTACTGTACCTAAGTGGTATAGAAGAACCAGTTTAGGTCTTTTTAAACTATAATAACTTTTAATACTTTTTAATAAAGGAGCTTAGCTTACAGTAAGTATAATAGGTAGAGTTAATGGCTCCGTTCCACTTTTAGATCTATCACGTTAAAGGAAAAGATAATAAGTAAGCTGATGCCCTTAATAGGAGACAGGATTATAAGGATGTTAATCTAACTTTAATCCCTATTACTATATTTAATAAAGCTAAGAACAGTATATTAGAGTATACGTTATAAATATTAGATAATTAGATGTTAGAATAAACTATTAACATCTGTATAAACTTATAAATAAAGTATAATATTTATTAATAATAATAGGACTTTTAAGTAAAAAGGTTAATAGAAGGAACCTGTAAGTATAAGTGCCTTTTAGGAGACTTTTTAGGGCATATGTAAGACTGTGGAAAAAAGTACTTAAAATATCTAAACTATAGTAAAACTGGTTATTAATTAAAATAGCTACTAGAAGGTGTAAACAGCACACCTAAACTAGGAGTAAAACTTTAATATTAAGAGAAACCGTACATTTATAACCTAGATAAGTGAAAGGAATACGTCTAGCAGGTTTATAAGTCTCAACTTAAAGGATATATAGGCTAAGCTAAGACTTTTACATAAACCTAATAAACATACACCTTCTTAGGAATAAAGAAGTTAGTTAAGAAAGTGGTTAATAACTGTAACGTCTGTTACTAAAAGTAAAATCAACATTATAAGCCTTATAAACTTCTTAAACCACTCCCTATACTATAGGTATTATAAAGTTTAATCTTACTTAATTTCGTTACTAGGATTTTAAAGTTTAAGGACCTTATTATAAAAGTCACTTATAACCAGATCCTTATAGTGGTTAACAGATTAACAAAATAGGCTTATTTTTTACTAACTTTAAAGGATATAATAGTAGAGTAACTTACTTATATCTTTAAGAAAAAGGTAGTTTTATAACACCTTTAACTAGATAATATTATTACAGATTAAGATAAGCTAATCGTGTTAAAGTTTAATAAAGGCTAATGTAGAGAATAAGTGTAAAAAGTAAGCTTTTAATAACTTTCCACCTACAGACAGACGGCTAAACGGAACAGGTTAACTAAATACTTATAACGTATCTTTAAACCTACGTTAACTTTAAATAAGATAATTAGCTTAAGTTATTACCGACAGTATAAATAGCTTATAATATAATGTTAGTTAAGTTAATAGGTATATTACTATTCTTTACTAATTACAGTAAGGAGCCTAAACTCTGTTAAGGCCTGCCTACTGGTGCCTCCTAAGCTGCAGTTTATATAAATCAGATGTAAGAGTTATATAACTACTTATAAGCCGAATTTAAGTTTATATGTAAACGAATAAAGAAGTTTACTAATAAACACTAAATTAAATAATTAGTGTTTAAAAAAGGACTTTATTATAATAATAAATAAGTTAAGGGATTAACTTTTTAAAAAGGGGATTATATTTACCTTTTTTCATAAAACCTGCATTTAAAACGACTTAATAAGAAGCTTAACTTTAAAAGGTATAGACTGTTCCGAATTAAGAAAAAGGTCGCTACCTCTAATTACAAACTAAACCTACCTGTTAGTATAAAGGTGTAGATTAAGGTTTTTCACGTCTCACTTTTAGAACCTGCCCTGAAGGGAGTTCCTTTAAAAAAGAAGATTAAGATTAATACTAATAAGGATAAATATAACGTCGAGGAAGTTATAAATTTACGGAAGGGGAAGAACATGTTTAAATATCTTATTAAGTGGCTAGATTACGGCTTTAAAAGTAACTTATAAAAGCCTGTTAAAAACTTTAAATACTTAGACCTGATTATAGAGTTCTACTGAAAGAATCTAGACTGACTAAAGTTAATAATAAGAATTAAAAATAAGATAAGATCTGACATTTAAATTACTATATTAAAGAGTAAGACTACTATAGGACTTAAAGCCCGGGAAGTGGTAGGAAACTCTTTAATAAGTACGGAAGGACATTTATCAGAACTTTAGGCTGTAAGTTATAAGGACCTTAAACCTAATAAGGAGGCTGGTCCTTTAAAGCTCCTAGTGAGCTTTATATGAGAATAAGTGCTGTTAAGAAAAAGAAGTTAGTAAAAGAAAATAAAAAACTTACCTTAGACCCTTTAACCTTAAGGGGCGAGGATTTAAAGTGATAGAAGACTCTTATAAAAGTTAAACTTATAACCTCTTACTTTAAAAAGTAAGTGTGTTACTATTACGTTAAAGAACCGTTCCGTTAAAAGAAAAGAGTGACGGATTAAGTTATAAGGTAATTACGTGTGGTAAAAGCCTAGCTAGGAAGTTCCCTTAGTTAAAAGACTCCACGTTTTTAAAAAAGGTATTTAGTTTAGCCTCTTTACTTTCCTAAAACTCTAATAGTTCCACTTTATAACTAAATACCTTTATAATACAGTTTTTAAGTTAAGACTGTTACTTATAAAGACACATTAAACGCGTTAATACCTTTTAAAGCTTAATAGTAGCTTTATATAACTGTTAAGTAACAGATTTAACTTATAAGTTAAGGTCCTGTTTCTTAACTAAAAGGGCTTTTAACTTCGCCTTACCTATATTAAAAGTGTTATATTAAGAAGGACGGTGTCTTTTTAGGTAGTGATTATAACTGTTAGACCTGTTTAAGACCTGGTAAATAAGTAAGGGGACGGTAAACTTGTAAAAAGAATAAAGAGATATTTTACTATTAAACGCGTGTATGTAAGTTATAAGGTTTAGGTAGTGGTTAATACTTTTACCTTATTCCCATTTTAAGACCTAGGAGCTGGATACTTGTTATATAGTGAAGTGGTGAAAAGAGAAGCTTACCTTTTAAGTTCTTTATAGGAAAAGAACGTTAAAGAGGGGGAATTATATAACAACCTTACAGGTTAGCGTTTAGGTTAGGGCGGCCTGATAAATCCCCCGTGTAAGGAATAGTGTGGAGGATAGTGTGTACCGTCTGGGAGCACTGGGCTAGGGGTGTAAAGACCTAAAGCCCTTATAACTAATAAGGTGCTGCTTATAGCATGTTAAGTGCTTATATTATAAGTAGGAGAAACCTTATAAGCAGAACGCTTATATAATGCAAAGTGCTTACATAATAAGCACTTATAACGTTACAAGTAAGGTATAAAGTACCTCCTAATAGTTAGTATAAATAGCTATAATTATACCCATAACTACCGTAAGGGACTCTGGTTCCTCACGTTAGTATTTAATTGTTCATTTGTGTCTTACTGTTTAGACTCACCTCTATGTATTATAGTGATAACAACCTACAGTGACATTAAACCCCCGTCTAAGAGTGCTAGCTTAATAAGCCGTCTTCGGAACACCCCTTACCTGTTAGTGTCCTGCCATATGTTCTGTCTTAACCCGCGCTAGTCCTCTCGAGGCCTGTGTCGGGTGCAGGTTGTAATAGAAACTTAATAGTAGGCTAACCTTATTTCTACCCTAACGACAGTGTAATCTTATCTTCGTATGTTAAGAAAGTGGTTATAAAGAGCTTTAAGTCTACTGTACTAGTTAAAAGTGTAATTATTATATATACAGTTAATTTATAATAGGTCTTTATAATTAAGATAGTTAATGTAGACTGTAAGTCTTAAAGTTAAAGGGTATAGAATAAGGGGGGTAGTACTTTACTTTACTTCCTTAGCTACTTGCTTTTATATACGCTGTTTTTCCTAAACTTCTTTTTAGAATTTAGGTAATAGCATCTTAACTTATTCTTTTATAAAGTAATCCTCCTTAACAAGTTAGTGCTTAAGTTAATTAGTAAAGCAGACTTTATTATAAAGCTGTAAACTAATCTTAACTACCTTATCTTTAAACTTCTTAGTAAGGCTTTCAACTTATAAGTCTTTTACCTTGTTTATCAGTTCCTAATATCTGTTTTTCAGCTCTTAAACCCTCTATTAATATACTTATTTCTTATCTTTTTAGGAGACTTTTAAGGTACCAGTCTTAAGCACATTAGCCTTAATATAAAGTAACTATCTAAGCTGTCCTTCTTTTAAGGAAGTAAGGGTATTAATCTACTTAACGTGTTTAAAACGCTTAAGGGTCTTTAAAGGCATAAAGGAAAAGAGTTTTTATTTTTTTAACTTAATCTTTTTAACTTCCTCTTTTTCGCTTTCTAATACTTACTTTACTATTTAGGTAGCTTAAAGAGCTAACTTCTTAACTCCCTTTATTATCTTAGTAAGGTTTAAGTTAAAGTCTTTCCTAGATTTCTTTAATTCTTAAGCTTACAATATAAGATTTTTAAGGCTTATAACTGCTAACTAGAACATTTCTTCTTAAAGATAGTCTATAATAACCTATACCTTTAGTTATCTTAAATTTCTACCTTAAAGTTAGTTTATAGTAACCTACACCTCTATAGCTAACTCTTCGGGAATTTCCTTAAGGATTAGGTATATTACGTCTTAAAGTTCCTCCTTTCTCCTTCCTTATCTCTTATATTACATTTACCTATCTAAGTGTACTTTTCTTTATTACCTGTTATCTTAATGTAAATGTTTTTACAGTTAAACTTAACGTGTTTTCCTTTATTTAAAACTAGTTTTTAACTAACTTACTTTAGTAAAAGGTATTATTATATTATATAGCTTTTCTTACTACAGTTAAAGTATTAGATTTAAGATATATCCCTAGGTAGCTTCTACTGCTATTATTATTAGGGTTTATCACAGTTTAGCTAATTCTAGCGGTTTATTATGTTAATGTTTATTAGACTAAGGTGAGTGTTATATATAGTGCTTTAATGTTAGTAGTTAATACGGAAGGGCTTTAGTATGTTTTTTCCATTAATTATAAGAGAGGCACTTTGTTAATACTACCCTTCTTCTTTAACTTACATTTAAACAGCTAATTATTAATAATAATAACCTTAATAACGTATTAATTAAAGTTAAACGTATACTAGTCTTTCTTATAAACCTTATCCTTAACGTTATCTTTTAAACTCTTATAAAAGTGACACTTTAAAGCTAACTTATTTTAATTAACTTAATGCTAGTTATAGTTAAAGGTAGATAAGTACATAATTACTAAGGAAAGTTATATTAGCTTCTTTAGGCGGTCCTTTACTTACTTCTACTTATCTTAGACTTTATACATTTTAGTAATTTCGGTCTCGAAGTTAACCTATCCCTTATATTATTACGACCTGCACCCGACACAGGCCTCGAGAGGACTGGCGCGGGTTAAGACAGAACGTATGGCAGGACGCCAACAGGTAGGGGGCGTTCCGAAGACGGCTTGTTAAGCTAGCACTCCTAAACGGGGGGTTTAATGTCACTATAGGTCGTTGTCACTATAATGCACAGAGGTGAGTCTAAACAGTAAGACATAAATAAACAATTAAATATTAGCGTAAAGAACCAGAGTCCCTTACAGTAGTTATAAGCACAACCATAGCTATTTATACTAACTAACTGGGAGGTACTTTGTACCTTGCTTATAGTGTTGCGAGTGCTTATTATGCGAGTACTCTGCACTGCGCGAGCATTCTGCTTATAAGGTTTCTCCTGCTTACGATATAAGCACTCGGTATACTGTAAGCAGCACCTTACTAGTCGTAAGGGCTTCGGGTCTTTACACCCCTAGCCCAGTGCGCCTGGGCGGTGTGTACCGTCTTCTCGTACTGTTCCTTCTGCGGGGGATTTGTCAGGCCGCCCCGGCTTAAGTGATGGCCTGTAAGGTTATCACATAATTCCCCCTCTTTAACGTTCTTTTCCCATAAAGAACTTAAAAGGTAAGTTTCTCCTTTCACTACTTCACTATATAATAAGTGTCCGGCTCCCAGGTCTTAAAACAAGAACAGGGTAAAAGCATTAACCACCGTCTAAACCTTATAACTTACATATATACGTTTAGTAGCAAAATGTCCCTTTATTCTTTTTATAAGTTTACTAACCCTCTACTTATCTGTCGGGTTTCAAACTGGTCTAATAGTTACAACTACTATTTAAAGAGGCACTAACCTTCCCAGTGTAACGCTTTTAATATTAATAAGGCGAAGTTAAAGGCTCTTCTTATTAAAAAGTAGAGTCTTAACTTATAAGTTAAGTCTGCTGCTTAGCAGCTCCATAAGGCTATTATTAAGCTTTAAAAAGCGTTAATGCACTTAGCGCGCTTTTATAAGCAGCAGTCCTGCCTTAAGGACCAGGCTGCGAAAGTGTTTAGTTATAAAGCGGAGTTATTAAAGTTCTAAGAAAGTGAGGAGGCCAGGCTAAATGCCCCTCCTGACGACGTGGAGTCTTTTAACTGGGGGAACTTTCTAGTGGGGTCTCTGTAACGGGTAGTCGCTTTATAACTTAGTTTATAACTGTCTTTTTTAGTAAGAGGTTGTAAGTTTAACTTCCCACAAGAGTTTTAGCGATTTTTTCTTTTATTAACTTCTTTCCCTATTAGTATTTATTTTCATATAAAGCTTATTAGGGGCTTTAGAGGCCTGGCCTCCTTATTAAGTCTGAGGTCCTTGTAGCTCTAGCTAAGGTCTTAATAAATGTCCTTCCGTACCTATTAAGGAGTTTCTTACCGCTTCTTAAGCTTTAAGTCCTATAATAATCTTACTCTTTAGTATAATAATTTAAATATTAGATCTTATCTTATTTCTGGTTCTTATTATTAGTTTTAATTAATTTGGATTCTTTCGGTAAAACTCCGCAATTAGGTTTAGGCACTTAAGATTTTTAACTAACTTCTACAAGTTGCTCTTAAGGCCATAATCTAACTATTTAATAAGATACTTAAATATATTTCCTCCCCTTTATAAATCTATAACTTCCTTAACGTCATACTTATCTTTATCAGCGTTGATCTTAATCTTCTTTTTTAGGGGAACTCCCTTTAGGGCAGGTTCTAGAAGTGAGATGTGAAAAACCTTAATCTGCACCTTTATGCTAGCGGGTAGGTTTAGTTCGTAATTGGAGGTAGCGACTTTTTTCTTAATTCGGAATAGTCTATACCTTTTAAAGTTAAGTTTCTTACTAAGCTGTTTCAAATGCAGGTTTTGTGAAAAAAGGTAAACGTAATCCCCCTCTTAAAGAGTTAGTCTCTCGACTTATTCACTATTATAATAAAGTCCTTTCTTAAGTACTAGTTACTTAGTTTAATATTTATTAGTAAACTTCTTTATTCGTTTACGTGTGAACTCAAGTTTGGCTTGCAGATGGTTATGCAGCTCCTGCATCCAGTTTACACGGACTGCAGCTTAGGGGGCGCCTGTAGGTAGGCCTTAACGGAGCTTAGGCTCTTTACCGTAGTTGGTAAAGAACGGTAATATACTTATTAACTTAACTAGCATTATATTATAAGCTATCTATACTGTCGGTAACAGCTTAAACTAATTATCTTATTTAAAGTTAATGTAAGCTTAAAGATATATTGTAAGTATTTAATTAACTTACTCCGTTTAGCTATCTATCTGTAGGTAAAATGCTGTTAAAAGCTTACTTTTCACACCTATTCTCTACATTAACCCTTATTAGAATTTTAACACGATTAGCTTATTTTAATCTATAACAATATTATCCGGCTAGAGGTGTCGTGTAACTACCTCTTTCTCGAAGATATAAGCGAGTTACTCTGCTGTTATGTCCTTTAAGGTTAGTAGAAAGTAGGCCTATTTCGTTAATCTGTTAATTATTATAAGGATCTGGTTATAAGTAACTCCTGTAGTAGGGTCCTTAGACTCTAGGATCCTAGTGACAAAGTTAAGTAAGATTAAACTTTACAGTACCTGTAATACAGGAAGTGGTTTAAGAAGTTTATAAGGCTTATAACGTTAATTCTACTTCTTATAATAAACGTTACAGTTATTAACCACTTCCTTAACTAATTTCTTTATTCCTAAGAAGGCGTATACTTATTAGGCTTATATAAGAGTCTTAGCTTAGCTTATATGTCCTTTAAGTTAAGACTTATGGACCTGTTAGACGTACTCCTTTTATTTATCTAGGTTATAAATATACAGTTTCTTTTAATATTAAAGCTTTACTCCTAGTTCAGGCACGCCGTTTACACTTTCTAATAACTGTTTTAACTGATAATTAGTTTTATTATAGTTTAGATACTTTAGGCACTCCTTACTACAGTCTTATACGTGCCTTAAAAAGTCTCTTAAAGGATACTTATGCTTATAGGTTCTTTCCATTAGCCTTCTTATTTAAAAGTCCTGTTATTACTAATAAATGTTATACTTTATTTATAAGTTTATATAAACGTTAATAGTCTGTTCCGGTATCTAATTATCTAATATTTATAACGTATGTTTTAATATACTGTTCTTAGCTTCGTTAAATATAATGATGGGGATTAGGACCAGATTAGTATCCTTATAGTCCTGTCTTTAACTAAGAGTATTAGCTTACCTATTATCTTTTCCTTTAATATAGTGAATCTAAAAGTGGAATAGGGCTATTAACTCTACCTATTATGCTTACTGTGGGCTAAGTTCTTTCGTTAGGAAATACTAAAGGTTATTATAGTTTAAAAAGACTTAGACTAGTTCTTCTATACCGCTTAGGTATGGTGCCCATTTAGTAAAGTATTAAATAATCGCTATTAGTTCTTTATTATAGATTAGATATTATAGGGCTGGGCTGTAGATTCCTTTCGATAAGAAGGTAACTAGGTGGCGTTTCCCATTATCTTAGACTTAGCTAAGTTCTTTACTAATTACAAACTTTAAGGAGTCTATCTTAACTTAAAAGGGTTTTAAGAAATCGGGGAGGGTTAGGACTAAAGCTGTGACGAAGGTGTGTTTAAGGTCTTTAAACACCTTTTACTATTTATCAGTCTACTTAAACGGCTTTCCTTTACTTATAAGTTTGTAAAGTAGTCTTACGATTTTCGTAAAGTACTTAATAAAATAGTGATAAAAGTTTACAAAACTGATAAAAGCTTATAACTTTTTCTGGTTCTTTAAAGTAAGCTAATCTTTAATTACCTCTATCTTTTCCGGTTACATTTCGAGCTTTCTAAAGGTTACCCTAAACCCTAAATAGTTTAATTCCTAGACGTGAAAGTGGCTCTTTTCTAAGTTTACTATTAGCTTTACTTTCTTAAAAGCTGTTAAAACCTGTCGTATATACTTTTAATGTTCCTTTAAAGTTTTAGAATAAACTAAAACGTTATTTAAGTATACGAAGATAAACTTATTAAGGAAGGGGTGGAAAACACTGTCGATAAGGCTTTAGAAAGTTATAAGGGCATTTATTAATCCTATCAGCATAATACGGTACTAGTAATACCTATTGCGAGTTTGAAAAGCCGTTTTATGCTTATCCTTTTCCTTTACTTTAATGTAGTTAAACCCTATAGGGAAGTCGAGATTAGAGAACTAATTTACTTTAATAATCTATTCTTACATCTCTGTAATAAGTGGTAATAGGTAGCGATTCTTAATTATATCCTTATTTAACGTTTAGTAATTAATAACTATACGTAGCTTACTATCTCCCTTCTGTGGGATAAATAGTATTAAGTACCCTGCTAGGGATTAGGACTCCACGATAAACCTATTCTTTAAGTTCTTATTAATATACTCCTACAGGGCCTTAGCTTACTAAGGGTTTAAGTGGTAAGGTTAGAAGTTACAGAGCTTTGCTCTTAGCTTTAGCTTAATTTTATAATCCCATAGTCTGTAGTCCGGTAGTTACAGTATCTTTTTTCAAAATAGGGTAAACTTCTTATATTTAGCAGGTACTTTAGATAAGTTAACTTCTTCACTTATCTGTAAATTAACTTCTAACTTCTTTTTACCTTTTAAATCGTTATTTAGGTAATACAGTAAACCTTCTAATCCTTTAACTATCTTAGTAAACCTAACCTAAACTATATTTAGTTCTAAGGGTTTAGCGTGTTTTTAAATGTTTTATATATCTTTAAAATAGTTTAGTACCTTCTTAGCTTTCTCTAAACAGTGATTACAGTTAAGGGACTTACTAAAGGTAAGGTAGCTACTCCTTTAATTAATTATAAGGTTATACTTTTCCAGCTAAGGTAAATTTAGGATTATATTATACCTAATAACTAGTGTAACGTTAAAGTCTACTTATTATTTGTCCTTATCTACTTTAATTAAAAGTAATAAGTGGTAAGTGACTTTACTGTTATTATACTGGTATAGGCCTCCTTCTCTATTCTGAATGGGAATTACCTCTTTATACTTTTAATTAAAGAGTTTCCTTTAGTTAATTAATAAAGGGTGTATTAGGTTAAAAGTACTCCCGTTATTAATTACTACTTTTACCCTAAACGGCTTCCCTCTTCCGTCTGTTAAGCTGATACTGACGGAATAATACTTATACTTCTTTAACATTTAAGTTATAGTAATTATCTGTCCTTAAGGTCTTATCCAGCTTAACCTCTAAATACCTCTCCTTCTTCTTAGGGTTTTTATTAATTAGCAAACTACTAGTTTCCAGCCCTTTTAAAGAGTTTACAGCCTTTTCCCAATTCCTTTTAGAAAAACAGGCAGCTTTAGTAAACCTAGCGATTAACTTTTCTTAGGTTTTCACACCTTAACGTCCAGTTGACTTTAAACGGTATAATGTTCCTAAAGTCTTTAATAAGTTGATAGTACGCTTTACGGGCTTAGATTACAGTAATGTCTTTCTACTCTTAGATCTATTAGTAGTCTTCCTACTTCTGTTACTCTCTAGCTTTTCCATTAAGGTGTAATAAGCACGTTACAATTAGGCAGTTATTAAACATTCCTCCTTACTAACATATAACAGGGGTTTAGTTAATTACAGTAACCTTCCGCTTATTACTAGATTCTCTTATCGGGGAGTAGGAGACTTAGTAATGGGCCAGTTCTAACTTTACTTTTATAACAGCGTAGTCTTATCTTTATGTGCTTAGGAAGTGGTTATAAAAGGCTTTAGGTTTATAATGCCGGTTAAGAGTGTAGTTATCGTATATGTAATTAATCTATAATATATCTCTGTAATTAGGGTGGTTGATATTAACTGTAGGTGCTGCGGTTATAGAGTACGGAACGGGGGAAGTAGTGCTTTATTTTTCCTCTTCTTCTACTTACCTTTATATACGTTATTTCTCCCAAACCTCTTCCCAGAACTCAGGTAACAGTAACTTAACTTATTCCTTTACAAAATATCTTTCCTTAACGAGTTAGTATTCGAGTTAGTTAGTAAAACAAACTTAATTGTAAAGTTACAACCTAATCTTTACTACTCTGTCCTTAAATATCACAGTAAGACTTTTAACTTGTAAGTCCTCCACTTCGTCTACTAGCTCCTAATGTTTTTCTTTCAGTTCCTAGACCCTCCACTAGTGTGCTTACCTTATGTTTTCTTATAGGACCTTTAAGGTACCAGTTTAAGGCACACTAGCTTTAGTGCAGGGCAGTTATCTAAGCTGTCCTTCTTCCAGGGAGGTGAGGGTGCTGATCTACTTAGCGTGCTTAAAGTGTTTAAGAGTCTTAAGGGGTACTGTTAAGAAGAACTTCTGTTTCTCCAGTTCGATTCTCTTAACTTGTTCTCTTTTACCTTTTAAGGCTTGCTTTACTACTTGTGTGGCCTGGAGGGCTAGTTCTTTAACTCCTTCGACTATTTTAGTGAGGTTTAAGTTAAGGTCCTTCCTGGACTTCCTCAGTTCCTAGGCTTGCAGGGTGAGGTTTTTAAGGCTTGTAACAGCTAACTGGAACATTTCTTCCTAGAGTCGGTCTTCTATAACCTACACCTCTATAACTGACCTTTTTAAAACCCCTGTAAGGACTGGATACATTACATCCTAAAGTTCTTCCACTTCGTCCTTATCTCCTAACTTACACTTATCTATCTAAGTGTAGTCTTCTTCATTACTTACTATCTTAACATAGATATCTCCTAAGTTGAACCTGACGTGTTTTCCTCCTTCTGGAACGGGTTTCTAACCCCTTTACTTTAGTGACGGATATTACTATACTATATGTCTTTTCTTATTACAGTTAAAGCATTAGACCTGTAATATATCCCTAGGCTGTTTTTGTTACTGTTATCGCTAAGGCTTATTACGGTTAAGTTGGTTTTAGCAGTTTACTATACTAATGTCTATTAGCCTGGGATAGTGACCTGTTGCGGTTAACTGGTTTCCCTTTTTAGGTTTGCTTAGCTAGTAAGGGGTCTGTTCTTTCTAAAAGTTCTTCTAATAATGGTGATTATAATACCGATTATTAACCTTAATAGCTATCTTGACTAGTTCTTATAAGCGGTCCAGTTAGTCTTTTTAGTAAAGATCTCCAGTGACGTGTTCCTTTAGGCCGCTTTAGAATAGCATTACTAAGGCCTCTTAGCCGAGTTTAATCTTTACTGCTTCTAATTTAAAGCGTGTAGAGAACTTAAGGACTAAAGACATTTATCTTAAGGCTATAAGCTGCTATTTAGCTTACTTAAGGGTGTCTAGTTCTTTAAACTTAATCTGGAGTTAGTCGATAAACATGTCGAAATTATCGAAAAGAGCTTAAGTCTCGGAGGCCTCTTTATGCGCTCTGTTTATAAAGAGGTTATTAATTATCTTTACATAAGGTTTGTACTAATAAGCAGTTACTTTGTCTAGTAAAGCTCTAGCGAACCTGACCTTTCCTTCTTCTTTAAAGAACTGCTTATCGTAGTAAGTGATATAATTTTAGAGCTAGGCTATCCAGGACTCCAGTTATATAAAGTCTCCCTTAAAACGTGATAGTGGGGGGAGTTTTACCCGTTTCTTTTATAAGCCTTTAAGGTTGTTATTTTTTAGTTTAACAGTGTTAAGTTGGGTTTAAAGTTTTTTAATAAGACTGATGCAGCTTTTAATGTCTTTAGGGAAAGTTTTATTAAGTTCTTTAACCAGTCCCTACTAGTTAAGGTTTAAGTCTTTAAGGTATGTAGCTAACTCGTCGATAGTAGGGAGTTAAGGCTAAGCTTACGCCTCCTCGATCTCCTTACCTTTTCCAGAGGTTAATATATTAGTGGGAGGGAGGTAATATCTGGGAGTTTAATAAATAACGTTTAGAACTTTAACGCTAGTATTGTATTACGACCTACACCCAATACAGGCCTTAAAAGGACTAGTGCAGGTTAAGATAAAACGTATAGTAAGACGCTAACAGGTAGGGGGCGTTCCGAAGACAGCTTATTAAATTAACACTCTTAGACGGGAGGTTTAATATTACTGTAAGTTGTTATCACTATAATATATAAAGGTAAGTCTAAACAGTAAGATATAAATGAATAATTAAATACTAATGTAAGGAACCAGAGTCCCTCACGGTAGTTATGGGTATAACTATAGCTATTTATACTAACTAACTGGGAGGTACTTCGTACCTTGCTTATAGTGTCGCAAGTGCTTGTTGTGCAAGCACTCTGCACTGCGCAAGCGTTCTACTCGTGAGGTTTCTCCTGCTCGCAATGCGAGCACTCGGCATGCTGTGAGCAGCACCTTACTGGTCGTAGGGGCTTCGGGTCTTTGCACCCCTGGCCCAGTGCGCCTGGGCGGTGTGCACCGTCTTCTCGCACTGTTCCTTCTGCAGGGGATTCGTCGGGCCGCCCCGGCCCAAGTGACGGCCTGCAGGGTCGTCACATATATTCGTTAAAGATTCTAATAGTAACAGTCTTTCGTTCCGTAAGAATAGAGTTTAAGTAATCCTTAACGATTATTAAGAACTAAAGGTTAAGGTCGCTCTTAAGCTAGCTTGTAGCATAAAGGACCTTCCAGTCTACTATAGTGATTTCTTAAAGTTAAAAGTTACACTTTATATAAGTAAGTTAAGTAGATAAGTCGGTACTTTTACTAGTAAACTTAAGTGGTTAATTAGTCTTAAGGTTCTTAAATATCTATTAGGCAGCTAACGCTTTTCTAATTGTTGTAACTATAGACACTCCATAAGTCCGAAAGGCTTCGGTAAGCTCTGTTTAGGAGAGCTTATCTTTATTTCCAGTTTCTACCCCTTATTTAGTAGGGATGACATTAGGTATTACGATATCGTTAGAAAGGTTATTATCTCTAGTTAATAGGTTATAAGGAGGAGGTGGGACTGATATAGTGAAGGGGTAAAAAGGGTGTCTAGGAGCTTAATAAACAGCGTTTAAAACTGTAACGTTAGTAATGTATTATAACCTGCACTTAACATAAGCCTTGAAAAGACTGGCGTGGGTTAAGATAGAATGTATAGTAAGACGTTAATAAGTAAGGGGGCGTTCTGAAGACGGTTTATTAAGCTAGTACTTTTAGATAGGGGTTTAATGTTACTATAGGTTGCTGTCATTATAATGTATAGAGGTGAGTCTAAATAGTAAGATATAAATAAATAATTAAATACTAGTGTGAGGAACTAAGAGTCCCTTACGTTTATCGTGGTCACGATAATAACTATTTATACTAGCTAATTAAAAGGTACCTCTATACCTTACTTAGTCCACTGTGCTTAGTGGTGCACCACGCAGTTACGGCTAAGTAGTTAACCGAACGGTGCTTAGTGTTAACAGTTCCTGTGGGCCACTAAGCTCTCCCTTACTGGTTACAAGGGCTTTAGGTTTTTACACCCCTAGCCCAGTGCACAAGACAGTGCTCTCCGTCTTCCTGCACTGTTCCTTCCGCGGGGGATTCATCGGGCTGCCCTGGCCTAGGTGACGGCCTGCAGGGTCGTCACAATAGCCTTAATCTCTAGTATCTTAAAAAGGTTAAACTATAGCTGGATTTTAACTTCTATTACACAATTCATCTGCACTAAAGCCACTAATTTGGCTCTTTGAGTCTTAAAGAAGGGGTGGCGATTTAAAAAGCCAGCTATCCAGCGGATACTAAGTGGCTTAAGGTCGCTACGTTAGTTGATCACACAGCTAGCTAGGCCCTGAATCTATAAGTAGGTACGAGGACACCTAACGGCCTGTTAAATCTGTATCTAGTTAGCTTGATGGCTTTCCTAAGTAATAGAAAGCTGTTATTAGTCTTCGTGGGCGACGGAACGAGGGAGGGCGCCGTTAAGCTAGCGGTAAAGGGCGGCTAGAGGGATAGCCTATCTCTGAGCAACAGAGTAGAGTCTTCGGGTTCGCTGCGCTTCGTCGCAGGCTTTACGGAGGTCTTCCTCAGTGTAGGAGATAGCCATTCCAAAGACGAATAAGTTGCAGAAAGAAGGAAAAGAATTAGAAAGAAATTGATCGAGTGGTGGCTGTTTTTATTGGGGCTAGGTGGTTTTGGGGACCCTGGTCCGGCTTGTTCCGCTTCAGGGGGTGTTTCGCTTCAGGGTGCACGAACTTATCTGTGAAGATCTTGTGCGCGACAACGAAGCCACCCCTCCTCGCCCGCGCGGGCAGAACTCACAGTGAAGATTCCGTTGTTGAAGCAGAAAATAGACCGCCGGCCCTTCATAGCACAGCAGGGTAATCCCCCTTGTCCCTCACGCGGTGTGGTCGGATTACCCACAAGCCAATACGCGCAGTTGAGCCACGCGGAGCCCCCCTGCTAGTGGGCATATCGTGCGAAATGCTTGAAGACGCTGGTGGAGAGGAGGCTTCCTGCGGGGGGGGCTGAATGTGAGAGTTTATCACATTGTTGCGTTTAGACATCCAGATACAGAGTCGCGGCCTGGTACGAGCACTATCCAACAAGGAAATTCGGCTCTTGGATCTTCTCCCGGGGGAGAGGGAAGACCAGATCGAGTGCGCAATCCGAGTCGTTTCTTTGCCCTCCGCCAACGACTATGAGGCTTTGTCATATGTCTGGGGAGATCCATCAGGTTCCATATCGATTAAAGTCCAAAACGAGGAGGTGAAGGTTAATACAAACCTGCATGTGAAGCTTCCCAGAAATTGACAAAACTCCGTTGGTTGGCTTTCGCGAGGAGCCGAAAGTTACGCCAGGTCTGCCGAGCTGGACGCAGGACCTAGTGCAGCAACGCTACAGTGTTCGGAGGCGTCCATGGAATTCGTGGAATCATCTTCACCAGTACGACCAGTTCTCTGCGAGTGGCAAATCAAGGCCGTATTTCCGTAATGACCTGGAGCTTACCATGGGTTTCTTAGTCGATCATATTACGGATTTAGGCACCGTGCTTGGGAAAGAGACATGGAGTGGGCTCTCGGATGCGGTAATTATCCACAAAGGGGTAGGGCGTGCGCTGTGGCGAGCGGGATCTCAGAAATGTTCAGGGCCTTGATAGGTGAGCGAGATCGTCTGAACTAAGACTTTGTTTGATTTTTCTGATATTTATGCTTCCAGCGTCTTTCACCAAGTCCAAAATCATGCCGAACAAGCGCTGTTTAAGGATCCAGACAATCCTAGAGTATAGCCATCTTCTTTCCTATTACTGAGTCTTTCATATGCGACGCAAGGCAACGGTGAGCCGGGTAGGGTGCGCTGACCAGACTTAGGTGATCACATTACATCAAATGGAACTTTCCACTCACCTGCACAAAAAACTTGTCGCCGAGTATGTCATAGCCGCCAAAGAAAGTTTAGATGTCCGGCTAGCCGTCACCATGGCGGCGCTATATTCAAGAGCTGTCGGCCCCGCGCTGGAAGCTCCTTATAGTTTTATCGCAAAAACGCAGTGGCTTCTAAAAGCCGTCGAACTCGGATCACAAGAGAGAGTTGGAAAACACTGGCTCTCGAAGTTCCTACTGTCAGAGGACGCGCAGTAAATCCCTGTGCCAAAGACCAAAATATCTACCAGTGCAACTATTTTATGGTTGCTCTGCTGTGCACCACTTGCTTATATCTCAGCAACCATCTCAGTGGCCCTGTGACACCTACGAAGACACCCGGCTGTAAAGACCAAGAGGGTAAAGCGAATCGACGTTGAACGCCTTGACGCCGGCGTACTATGCCGATTTAGTGTGTGACCGCGCAAGGTGCTATTTGAGCGATGTGTTCGAGACGCCGACCCAGTCGGTGGCGGAGAGCGTTGGTGCGGAGCCGGCAGCGGTGAGGAGCGAGGACGTTTTGATCCATCAGAGGCTGAGGGATAGTATGTTTTACATCTAAGGGCTAGCCCATAGCACATGCGCATTGCGAAATGTGTGAATCAGATTGCTGGAAGACGCATAAGCGCTCGAGCGACCTCTCTGGTAAAAAAAAACATAAGTCGACAGCGTAGAGTTGCTGTCGGGGCATTCGGTCTCCCGAGTATCCCCCCACATCCGCCGGTTATTTTCCGACCGGTAACTGTGGGGCTCCTCCCGATAACCCGAAGACAGGAGACGCAAACCGCAGGCGGTTTGCCTAAAAAGCCTTGAGGAACAAGCTGGACGGTACGGCAACCTTTAACTCTTTGTATGGTCCGGAACAGAAGATTCGTTGACTAAGTTTCCAAGAACATGCTTTTTTTTCTTTTTTTGATGACTTACGTTAGTCCAGGTTTCAGAAATGCCGAGGCCGGGGTCCCAACTCGCTACGCAGCTGGTGGGAGCAGATCTCTCAGGGGGATTCGAACAACGCTCTATTGGATTCATCTGACGCGACTTCGTCTTTGCGGAAGCCACCGACGCCGACACCACGGCCGTCCAGGACCGTCTCTGGGGCACATGCGGGTGCCGGCTCCTAGTGCTATCGTTTACCCGCACCATGGAAAGCGACATGATGCGCCACACCCCCTAAAGGCGCAGACCCTACTGCACGGCGTCACCAACCACTACGGCGGAAAATTCCAATACTATTTCTTCACTGTTTCAGCCACCGCCATCTCCGGAAAGTAAGCATGCTCCGCAAAAATTCTACATGGTGCTGCTTGAACTATACGTAGAAACCAAGGAACCACAGCCTTAGGACCCTAGAGGTGATAGAGAGCCCGATAGCTACCGGTTTGCTGTGTATCTATTTCTTCTGACGTTATGGAGTGTGATTACGGCATGTTGTGAAAGGGGCAGCGTAGGAAAAATAAAAACAGGGTGCTATAAGAGGAATCAAATGTCCAGTGCGGATGATTCGTGGATTGTTCCAGATTTGTTGTGCAATTGGCGGCCTCCGTCCTCTTTCAATAAGTCATGCTGCTTCAAATCAGCATCGATGCCTATAGAGGCGATGAATCCCACAAGACTTACTTGATAAGCACCGTCTTCGGCTCCGTGTACGCCCGCAACGCGTAGTGACCCATCTCCCTCCCAAATCCAGACTGCTTCGCCCCACCAAATGGCGCCTGCACGTTGATATAACTCACACAATTCACCCCAACAACACCGCTTTCCAGCGCAGCCGCCACCCTCATCGCCCTATTGATGTCCTGCGTGAAGACTCCAGCCATCAGTCCATACTCTGTCTCATTCGCCCACCTTACCACCTCCTCCTCTTCCTTGAAGACCTTGATCACCGCCACCGGTCCAAAGATCTCTTCCTTGAATACCTCAGCCTCCCTCTCGGGCTCCCACATTACCGTGGGCTCCCAAAACCACCCCTTCTCTCCGTACCTGCTCCCGCCGACAAGGACATTCGTCTTCCCTCCGTCCCTATCGAAGAATCCTTTCACCCTCTCAAACTGCTTCTGGTCCGCCAACGGGCCGAACCCCTCCTTCGCCTGCTTCATAGCCTTGACATAGCCTTCCACAAACAGATCCTTCACCCCCTCCTGCACGAACAGCCGGCTCGCCGCGTAGCACGTCTGACCCGTATTCACGGTGATGGACGTAGCCGCCCACTTGATAGCATTTTCTAGGTTACAGTCGTCAAAGATAATCGCGGGCGACTTGCCTCCCAGCTCGAGCGTGACCCGCTTGAGGTTGCTCTCGGCGGCGGCCTTTTGAACCAGGCGGCCGGTCGCCACGCTGCCCGTGAAGCTGATCTTCTTGATGCCCATGTGCCGGGCGAGGAGGGCCCCGGTGGCGCCGGCGCCGGGAAGGACCTGGAGGACACCCGGGGGGAGGATGCCCGAAGATGTTGCCAGGGCGGCGAGACGGACGGCGGCGAAGGGGGTCTTCTCAGAGGGCTTGAGGATCACGGTGTTTCCCGCCGCGAGGGCCGGGCCGAGCTTGAGGCAGAGGATGGCGATGGGGACGTTCCAGGGGAGGATGCCGGCCACGGCGCCGAGGGGCTCTGGGATCGGGGATTAGCAGGATGGTGGAAGGCGGGCCGGGGGGGAGGGGGAGGGTGGACAAAAACCTTGTCTGACGATCTTGATGAATCCGTCGTCGGCTGGATACGACTCGCCGGCGTACTTGTCAGCCCATCCCGCGTAGTACTTGAGGATGTCGGCGCCGATTTGGAGCTCAAACTTGGCGAGCGGCATGGGCTTTCCGATGGGGAGGCTATCGAGCCAGGCGAGCTCATCGCTGTTAGCTAGCATGAGGTCGGCAAGTTTGAGCAGCGCTTCGCCACGTTGGGCGCCGGTGAAAGAGCGCCAAGGGCCAGTGGTGAAGGCGTTCGTGGCAGCAGCTACAGCTAGGTCAACGTCCTCGGCGGCGGCATGTTGAACAGTGGTGCAGATGATGGTATTGTCAACGGGGCTGTAGAGGGTGTGTCGGCTTGAGGAGTGGCTATCGACGAGCTGGGATTGCGGGTGAGATCTTCGAGGTCTTGAGAGCAGGGCACCAGAGACGTACCTTGCCGTCGATGAAGAGCTGCACTGGAAAGTCGAATTTGAGCTCCGACATTGTGATTTGGAATTGGGGTGTGTGATTTGAAGATTTAGAGAGTGTGGGTAAGAGAAGATGCGGCTTGGAGATCCTGGGAGGTTACGGGCAGGATCTTAAGGGGTTTTCGCCAAGAGACATCACGCGGTTGGGCTAGCACTAGCCGCCGGGAAACGGTCCCCTGTACCAGATTCGGCTGTACCAGCAAACCAAAAGATCCGTCAGCACCGTCAGCACCGTCAGCACAAACATCCCAATGTGGTCTCTTAGGCCCGACAGTCCTTCAGCTATGTTGCCACGAGACGATTAGGCAGGTGATCAGCAGCCTTTCAGTTCAACAGGCAGCACCCGATCGCTACCGTCAGATCATTTCCCGCGCGAACCTGACCAAACTTTTCGCCATTATTATGACAGATTCAGATTTTGATTGGGGAGCAATCGTTTAGTGGAGAATTTCTTAGTTAGGCTTTTAGTTTTAGAACTAAAGGTTTTTCGCTTAGTTTTAAACTTAGCTGGCAGGTAGCTAAGAAACTAATTAAAGGGCGCGTATCTCCTGTATTAAACTGAGTTAAAGTAAGAGGACGCATCCCCGTACTATGGCCAACGTCTCACTTGTACTATGACCCCACTAAATGCCCATACATAACCCTAACCCCCGGGCATTTCACTCCCCCGCAATGCCGCGCCAGCTGC
>Ga0247758_1000482_pt1 | contig 35143 bp, 14 predicted proteins | sample UWRJL156409C4_FD_180950 | JGI IMG/M metagenome (GOLD analysis project Ga0247758, IMG submission 180950) | Plant litter microbial communities from Arlington Agricultural Research Station in Wisconsin, United States - UWRJ-L156-409C-4 | ecosystem: Environmental > Terrestrial > Plant litter >...
TCAAAGGTGCCGTGCTTCTGACAGTACCCTCTTTCTTATGTGAGGCCTAACGGCGCGAAAATCTTCAATTAGGCATACGATCTTGGCCTTTAAAGTAGCCCTCTATACGTTGCTAAGATTCAGAGCCTTCTCTACTTTCTTAAATAATTGTTGTAAGGTTTAGTTGCTTGGCGAACCGCGCCCTATAAGGCTATTTACAACCTAGCGAATATCGCTAGTCTTTTTAGGGGTCTTTACAACCGTTGGTTTAATTGTAGCAACGAGTTTGGGAGTAAAGGTGCGTAGCTGGGGGGAAGGCGTATCTCCAACGATTGCCTCGGGGTTATTAAGGATCCTGGATGGATTGAATGGCCAGACACTAGTCTTTTTGAAGCCGCTCCTTACGTTCTTTACGCTGTAACTACGCCTCGAGGCATCTCAGTAGCAAAGAAGAAACCTTTGTTTGTTAGCTAGCGCTAAGGTACAGCAGTAAGCTAATAGCTTGTTGTTTTACCTGAAATAGTTCTTTAAAGGCGAAAAACCGCTTTGATTGAGTAGCTGGGTCTTGTGAGAGCTATAGGTAGGTAAATATAGTAGTTGAACGCGGTTCGAGAAGTAAAGCCATATAAATTCCTTCCTATCGTAATTACTTGCCTCGTTAAGGATTAACAGGGGCTATTTAGTAGCCCTTAGCAGCTTAGTTTCCGGTAAATAGATCTCTTTTAGCCATTTAAGGGCTATTCTAGTATTGCTTTAGCCTATGGGAGAGTAATCGTACTTCCAATCGTGAAGTTCTTCTTAGCTTTCCATAAAGGGAGGGAACTATTGCCCATGCAACAAAGCCTCTGTAAAGACAACTACAAGTATTAGTATCCTTCCCTCTGTAGTTGCTACCTTGACTGTAGAAACCCAGGGTGTATTGTTAGCAGACGTGAGAAGTGCCTAGTTAGTAAGAGAATCGCTTATAACGATCTTATCGCGTGTCTCGACCTCCTGTATGCTATGTTCGTCCATATTAGTAATATTCTAGGGGAGGGTGCCTTTAGTATTGAGATTTGTCTTTAGGCGGTTGTAGAAATCTTCGTATGCCTTCTTACTTAAACCCCGCGTTCGAGATATTTCTAATAAGACGCCCTTTTCCATTTTTACGTGTGGATGGCAGCGTAGAAAGCGGTTTGCCCAGCGGTGGCCGATGGGCGTAAAAACTCGGGCTTGTGCTAGTACTTCTTGAGCTATTTGCGCTATTTTAACCTTGCTGAGAGCGCGCCTAGTAGTTTCTTGGCTGCGGTATTAGTTAGTTAGAAAGCGCTCTTGAACTGGCGATAGTTTTCTGGCTTCTACTTTACCTGCTGGAACTGAGGTTCTTCCGTAAAGGCGGTCAGAGAGCGTCGCCCTGAGGATAGCGTACAATCGCGCGGCCTGGCGTAAAGACGAGCCATTTTCGACTGCATTAATCGTAGACTGGATATTTTGTTCCCGCACAGTATCCATGGCAAATTTGGTGTATTTTAGGCCAAAAATGGTGGTGTGGTGATGATGGCAAGTGAGGTGGTTGTCAAAATGCGGTGTCGATCACAATGTCCGACCGTTAGGGGTGTCCGAGCATTGGGTCGCGCCTTCTACATATTGGCCACTGAAATCCTTCTAGATAGTAGATAACTAGTATTATTGCTAATATTCAATTATTAACTGCTTCTGCATGTCCACATGCATTCTAGCCGATGGCTAGCTGATCATTCCGTCATCTCCCACTCTTCATCGCCGACTGCACACGCCACAAAGTTGACTTCATGCGAACCTTCCAGTCCCTAGCATCGAGATACTCGGCCACCGTCTTGAAGTACTCAACGGCGGCTTCCGTGTGAGCTTGGCTCTTTGCATCCTGTCGTCCATATCCATACCGCGTCCCCGTCGGAGCCACAGGCCTGGCCAAGTCATGAACCACCGTCACCAAGTCGTTGGTTGGGGCGACGCCCTGGTCCAGGAGAAACTTTACGGTTTCGAGCCTTGCAGCATAAAACTCGCTGGGACTCGGGGCGCCGTCTTGGAGCACCACGGGAGGCATATAACGCTCGAACCCAAAAATGGCATTTTCGAGAAGGCCCACCGAGTGCTTGGTCTGTGACTGGTGTAGTAGGCTCCTTTCCGCCTCCGCCTTCGCTTTGATGTAGGGAAGGATAGAAAACTGGGCAACAAGTCCCAGAAAGGTGTTTGTTCGCGCCGAGCCCCTGTTCGCTGTAAGCTGTCCATCTACCCAGTAGGCTATCTCCATGCGGAGAGGTCCAAGTGCCGTGGAGACGGTGATCTGGGGGATTAGCTTGTGGATCCGCCCCAGGGCTTTGTCGATGCCATCCAACGCAGCGACGAATTCCTGGACAAGCTGCGCATCATCGGTGCTGACTTTTCTGGCATAGTTGAGCGTCCTAGCCACCGTTCGCCAAAGAGTGGTGTGGTTATACTCGCGCGCCGTTGTCTCATCTGACAAGATGTGGCGCTGTGCCTGGACCAGAGCCAGGAACGGGTCAAATGTTGCTGCTGATTCTGAGCAGATCCGCTGCCACACATGGGGCTGGGCGGCCCAGTCCCGAGCCGTGCGATGAATGAAGTCGACAAACATCTCCGGTCCCGAGGTTGTTTCCAGGATGCACTTTGTGCGCGCGGCAAGCTTCCTCCGGAGTGACTGTCGTGCCAGCGCTCGCCAGTTGCTATCCCGGTGGGCATCAGCCATCTCGACCAGGCCCCCTCCGGATTCTTCTATCAGCCACATGGTCCGCCACGGTACTGGCCCCGCCGTGGCATCGACCACGCGTATCATGATGGAGGCATGGCCACGATTTTGTGGCCGAATGCTTTCCCAGATGGCATCGTAGAGCATGGAAATGTCGTCGGGCAGGGCGTCCAGAACCGTCTGGGAAGCGGCAACAGAGCCCCCTTCGGTAAAGAGAACCATCAGGTGGGTGACCACGGCCGAAACCCAGAGAAAGACGCCGTTGGCCTTTTCGACAATGTTGCTCTGCAACTGAGCCGCAGCTTCGGGGTACAGCGCTGCTTGTTCCACAAAACCTTGGTTGCCCTGGAACGCGCGGGTAACAAAGGTGCGTATGTCCGCTTCGGTCAGGAGATGCATCTGAAGCATTGGGCCGTGTCCGAACCTGTCTCCAAACTCGGGCCATGGCCTGCTTGACACGCAGAGCTTCAAGCCGTTGGAGCACCTGGATGTTATGGTCTGAATCGCCGTTGCGACTTCGCCAGGTGGGACTGCAAATTCATCGAGGCCATCAATGAAGAGGGCGAGCCTGATAGATGTCCCGCACTCGGCAAGGACGAGATCGAACGACTCCTCAATTTCCCACGTTTCCCATGCCGGTAAAAACGACACGCTCCTGAGCACTTGTGCCTGCGACCACCGCCGAGGGGTGATTGTCGGCGCCAGATCCGGGATCATCTCCAAGGCCTGAGATACAATTGTCCTCTTAAGACCTTGCAGGGACCTCTGCAAGTCATAGCCAGAACTCCAAGCATAGTACTTGCCTACTAACAGAGGCAGTGGGCCAGCCCATTTCGCGAGACGGCCAGGCAGGCACTCATGCTGCACGATGAACTTCATCATTGTCGACTTCCCGGAGCCGGGCTTTCCGGTAACCCAGTAGATGCTTGCTTCGTTGCTCTCGAGCCACTCTGTGAAGCTGTCCCATGCCGGTTCGTCCCCGGCACCGGCCCCTTTTGCTCCCTGGAAGATCCAGGCGTACGTGTCCTTGAGATTTTGTGGAATAGCCTCTTCGCGCAGCTTGAGGGCGTCAAACTGCAAGCTGCGCACGATCGCCTTCCGCAGCGTCTCAGGGCGGAGATTGATCGAGATTCGATCTTTGGAGGTGGCTGGCTCTGGTGCCCACTCTTTGTCCCAGAGCAGTTGGGTGAGTTCGTCACGAACCGTTTCGCCTTCTCTCGACACGTCCTTTACACGGAGAGCTCTCACCATGGAACTACCAAGTAGGGAGAAGCTGGGGACCTCCTCTGCTTGCAATAGTGGCAGGATAGGATCCAATACCGCGCCTGGGCCACTCCCAGGCGCCCGTACGGGTGCACCTCCGGACGATTCCCAGGCCTCAACAAGTTTGTCGCCAAGGTTCTGATGTTGTGTAGTTGCAGCGAGTAAATCGCCAGACGCCCCAGGCTGCGTTTTGGCGTGGGTCATTTCTCGAAGTAGCTTGTTGATGGCGTTCAATTGGTTGTTGAAATGAAGCTCCCAGCGTTTCGTCTGCTTCGAGTCATCCCTGTTTCGGTGACAATGACGGTAAGAATCAAGAAGCCACAAAAGTTTCAATTGCTAATCATTCACCAACATACCAGATGCAGAGAATGAGACAGTCAACGATTTGTCGTTTCACGTCCTCGAGTCGCTCCTGTGCATTTTCTGGACCTTTAGGTGTTGCTTTGCCAGCGTCGGATAAAGCATCATGGAATTCGACCGCGAGACTCTCGCAGTCTTTGCACAGCCGAAGCAGCAGGAGCTGGGCGGGCGTTGCTGCATGTGTGGTGCCCGAATTTGAATCGCGCAAGCCTTTGCAGGTTGCCTGGATACAGTCCAGCGAGGCCAGCAGCTCTTTGGAGAACTGCAGATTTTCTTCAGTTTGCTTGTCTCTCGCGGTTCTTCGGAGGATCTGGCGCTTCGCCCAAGCCTTCGTGAGGACCCGGCTCCCAAGATCAACAAACTGGAATACAGCTGCCGCGATTGCTAAGGCGCTGAGCGGGTCCATGGCGAGTCTTGGCGAAGCGCGAAAGGAACAATCCCGACGCGAGAAAGAGATGGGGTGATACGGCCGATGAGACCTTCAGCATTAAGATACCGCTTTTCGTGGAAAGAAGCCAGAGATTTGTGAGGGGTAGCTGAATGTCAGGTTTCGATTCAGCGGACATCACAGCTGATGCCCTTCTGGTCCGTGCACCACCCTTTATGGGTTAGGGTTGTATAAGGGGAGATGTGCGTGACCCCCTCAAGACGTTGGAGATATCTCAACAGACTCAACTCAGAGCCGCCTAACAGCAAGTAGGTGAGAATGAGTTTTCGAAACAGGGCGTCCGGATGATGAAGTGCAACTGGAGTTCCGCTTTTCTCTCCTGAACTGGTCCAAAGACTCCCCGCGAATCCACCAGAAGGCCACCACATCAAGGCAAGAACAAGCAGAGGACGCCAACGCAAATTTTCGCGCCCAGGTAACCGATCGCGCGCAATTGCAGCCCTACAATCTGTGCGGTGCCAGTCTGACGCGAACACCTGGTCAAAGAGTTACACCTCGGAACGCGCTGTCAAGCTTGACTGACTGACTGACCTTGGCGGGGCAGCAGCGACCGGCAGTCCGCCTCATCTCATTTGATGTTGTTCGATTGGGTCGAATGCAGGGAGAGGGTTTTTTACTGGAGGATTATTATTTAGCTGCAGCGTAACCACACCCTGGGCCAAAAAAACCATGCCCAACGGCCCTGTCTGCTGATTGGCATGCGAGCTCGTCGGTCCGCAAGCTGCAGAGAGCAAGGTTCTGCCATTGGCAACTTGGCAGGCCTCGTGCAGTCAAGGGACGTATCAGCCGTCGCGTGCAAGCGCTGTGCCACTGCAGCTTCGGGCCAATGAACTGCATCTTTCCCCAGAAGCGCAAAATTCGGCCCCAGCTCGCAGTGCATTTGCGCTGCAGCTTCTGGGATTTTGACCGACATTGATTGACAGTTTATTAGCCGATGATGACCGCCTGCACTGCGCCATGTGCAATAACTTGAACGAGTTATATCTAGGACCTATCCGCGCGCTGCAGAATATCCTTCCCTGCCTCTCTCTCTCTCAAAAAAAACTTCCAGTCAGCTGATAGAGGGGAGAGATATGGAAGTCGATTTCAAAAGTTTTATCGCCTCGTTTATTAGATACATGCTTATAACTGCTTATCCTTCCCCCGCCCCTCTTTATATTCATTTCCCCCTTCAAGCTTGATAACCTCTTGAATATGTACTATAATACGCTAATCTAGGCCTGAATTTACATCTGTTCCAGATTATTTCAAGCCTTTTGTCAGAAAGAAGGGGGTTCTGGCTAGAGGCCAGAACTGTCAGAAAGAAGAGTCTATTCACAGCTATAAGGAAGGTTCTCTAGCTGAGCTAGAGAGCCGAACGCGCAATACAATCACGCAGTTACAACTCCTTCAATTCCACAGAATCCAGATTGCAGTACTTCTAACACTTTTTCCTAAGCTCGAACTGCATCTTTACTATTCTTCGAAGCCCCTTTCTTTATCGTCCTTCTCTTCATCTACCACTAACATAGCTCAATCATATTAAGATCTAGAGAGTTAGTATATTAAATTAGCTGTCAAATCTTATAAAGATCTTATACTACTTATTAGTAGCGATGAGCAAAAGCTAGTGCGTTATCTTTCTAAATAAGAGTTCTTAAATGTTTTTCCTTATACTTTTTATAAACAGAAATAGTTTAAGAAGAAGGATCGTCTTCTAGTATCGATACCAGTTAATCCCCCCCCTTAATATTATCCTAGGAAAGTTTTCTTGTTTCTTTATTCTATCTCTATTATAGCTTCCTTTTAGGTAAATTTCAAAGAGAAAGTCAGTTTAAAGCATTTTAAAGCTCCTTGTCACGGCACAAAACCCCCTGCAGGCCCTGTGGGGCCTAGGAACCGCGCCCGGACCGGGGCGCAGCCGAGGTGCAACCGGGTATCACCTGACCTGTGGACCTACCCAAATAGCGTGCAGCTTCACTGCTCCAGATAGTTCCCTTGCACAATAACAAGTCCATTAACTACGTTCTTGGTCGGCACCGTGACACTCCTACTGTTCTTTTATTAACGGTTCCAACTCTGTATTCATTCGTTCAACCTCTTTTCCTTTACAATTTCTTTCTCCTTTACCGTTTCTGGTTCTTAACAGTAATATAATCCTTTTGTTAAACTTCAGGAACCCACAGGGCTGTAGTACAGCGGCTGTGGCTTAGAGGAAGAAGTGCGTACTGGTCCAAGCCGTACTACAATGCCTATAGCACTGTAGGAAGCAAACAAAAGCCTGAGTTACAGGGCAGTGCGACTGTAAATAAGGGTGTTACAGCAAATATTAACGCTGGAAACAAGAGGATCTGGAAGGCAGTGCCTTGTGCAATGACTGGAATTGAGTAGAGTTGCTTGCTTGAAGAAGACTATATACAGGAGAGTTTAAGGCCTATTATAGGCTGTGGGAGGCTCGACAGGAGCCCTATGGGCCCTAGAGCCTTCTAGAAGGTTCGGCTCCGCAGTGCGAGCCGTAGCTGCAGGGTACGCAGCAGTGGAGGGCATGTGACGACCCTGCAGGCCGTCACTTAGGCCGGGGCGGCCCGACGAATCCCCCGCAGAAGGAACAGTGCAGGAGGACGGCGTATACTGTCCTTACGCACTGGGCCAGGGGTGCAAAGACCCGAAGCCCCTACGACCAGTAAGAAAGTGCTTAGTGGCCCACAAAGGCTTACAATAAAGCACCGCTCAGTTGGCTGCTTGGCCGTAACTGCGTAGTGCACCACTAAGCACAGCGGACCAAGCAAGGTACGAAGTACCTCCTGATTAGTTAGTATAGATAGTCATAGTTATATCCACAACCTCCGTAAGGGACTCTAGTTCCTCACGCTAGTATTCAATTGTTCATTTATGTCCTACTGTCCAGACTCACCTCTGTGCATTATAGTGACAGCGACCTACAGTGACATTAAACCCCCGTCTAGGAGTGCTAGCTTAATAAGCCGTCTTCGGAACGCCCCTTACCCGTTGGCGTCCTGCTATACGTTCTGTCTTAACCCGCGCCAGTCCTCTTGAGGCCTGTGTCGGGTGCAGGTTGTAATAGGGCAACTGCTTACAGCAGTTGCCTACAGGGCAGCTGGGGCTAAAAATTAACACCTTTTATATTGTAAGAAAAATGTTACAATCTGCTCTTAACGAGGACTTAAGGAAGCACTGGATAGGATAAGATAAAGCGTATGGCAGGACGCTAAGCTTAAAAGGCAATCTAAAGATAGCTTGTTAAGTTAACACTTTTAGACGAGAGTACACTATTACTATAAGTTACTATTACTATAGTGCATAGAGGGAAGTCTAAACAGTAAGATATAAATAAATAATGTAATATTAACGTAAGGAACTAAAAGTCCCTTACAGCTATTATAGTTATAATGATAACTATTTATATTAGCTACTTAAAGGTACTTTATACCTTACTTAATCTGTTCTACTTAGTAGTACATTATGTAATTCCTACTAAGCAGTAAACTAATTAATACTTAATGTTATTAGTTAAAGTGGATTAATAAGTATCTTCTAAGTAGTTATAAGAGTTTTAAGTCTTTACACCCCTAGCCTAGTATATAGCACTGTACTTACAGTCTTCCACACTGTTCCTTTTATAAGAGATACGTCGGACTGTGCTGGCTTAAGTGATGGCCTGTAGGGTCGTTACATAATTCCTTCTCTTTAACATTCTTTTTCCATAAAACATTACAGGGTTAGTTTTTCTTCCTTCTTCTATTTTCTGTTATATCTTCTAATTATGTTAAAGAGTGTTAGACGTAAAGGAAATAAGAAAAAGCTCCTTATAACTACTATCTCTATCTTATTAAATCTCTTAACGCCTTTAAATCACAAATATCCTTCTATTTCCGCTATTAGACTAAATCCTTAATATGTTAAGTCTTAGCATAATTAAACAGCTATAAGGAGTGCCAGTCTATAGGTATACCTTTATTATACAACGTGTTTAATTACTTTAATAAGTTTATTAAGAGTTTAATAAATAAGAAGAAAAAGTTAAACACTCTTTATAATTAAGCAGTTACGGAACACTATAACTCTCTTATAAAGTTACAGTATATTAAAACTTAACAGTATGTTATTAAGGCGAAGATAATAAAGGTATTTTCTTAAGAAGCTAATGTATTATTATCAAACTGCAGCAGCAGTTCTTAACGCTTAGGCGCACAGGTGTATTACTGCTCTAAGCTAGGCTGGAGCACAGGAGCCTTTAGTTATATGCTCTCCCCACACAGAGAGCTTTCTTTTATCCTATCTAAAGGACAATTTATTATAAGGGTAGTTTAAAAAAGAATTACTATAGGAAATCCAGTTAAAACTAATAAGGAAATTCAACTCAACTTAGGACTACTACAACCTACACCCAACACAGGCTTCAAAAGGACTAGCGTAGGTTAAGACAGAACGTATAACAGGACGCTAAAGATTAAGTAGGCGTTCCGAAGACGGCTTATTAAGCTAGCACTCCTAGACGGGGGGTTTAATGTCACTGTAAGTCGTTATCACTATAATACACAGAGGTGAATCTAAACAGTAAGACACAAATGAACAATTGAATACTAGCGTGAGGAACCAGGAGTCCCCCACGGTGGTTGTGGTCGCAACCACGGCTATCTATACTAGCTAACTAAGAGGTACTTTGTACCTTACTTGGTTTATTATGCTTGGTGGTGCACCACGCAGTTGCGGCTAAGCAGCCAACTAAACGGTGCTTAGTGTTGTCAGTCCTTATGGGCCACTAAGCTCTTTCTTACTGGTCGTAGGGGCTTCGGGTCTTTGCACCCCTGGCCCAGTGTTCGGGACAGTGTACACCGTCCTCCTGCACTGTTCCTTTCGCGGGGGGTCCGCCGGGCCGCCCCAGCCCAGGTGACGGCCTGCAGGGTCGTCACAGTTGGGGCCGGCCTTAGGGTTCTTTGCCCCGTGGTAGAGGTGACTCCTATATGGCATTATCGTTACTATTAGCACCTAGGATTGTTACTCTAGATAGTGGGCTTGTCGGGCTGGTCTGGCCATGGCGGGGGACATAGTTGAGTAACTCGATGGCGTCCCGGATCCAGCTTTAGAATTATCGTGCTGTTTTCCCCACCTGTAACAAGTGGTCACCATGTTAAATGCCCTTCTCCTCGGCTGACCGGAATATTCTCAGGTCGCTTAACTCCGTAATGCGCTGCCGTAGCAGAGCGGTGGTGGGGACCAGACTGCACATGAGAGCAGTGAAGATCTGCTCCATGGCCATTTCAGACCCGTTAAGGGCCCTAGATACACGGCGCTCGAGCAGCGAGCAGAGATATTGGTCAAGGTAAGACGATGGCCTGGTTTTGCCCACGTTGGGGGTCGACGATGATCGCCATCCAGACAGCGTGCCCATCGTCTCGACTCTGGTCCGCGCAGGCCTACCCAAGCCGTCGTAGACCGGCTTTGGTGGTGGGTAATGCATTAATACCACTATCACGGCCGCAGGTGGAATACTGGTTCTGCAGTAGTTGTGGTTATAGTGGTGCAGGGGCGCGTAGAGGAGAAAAGATTCTAGAAAGAAAGCCCCGCTATTATATCGTAGAAGATAGTGGCTACACTACATATAAACCACCCTAATGTGAGGTTAATGGCCCTTATTAATACACTGATGCCAGGCGGGCTACCCTTGAACAAACGATCGAGGCCGAGAGGGAGAAAGGCACATTCCAGGTTCTGAAGAAACGGACGGGAGAACGGTTTCCCATCGTTGGGCCAGACCGGCAGGTCGTTGTCGATTTCGAGCGCTCCGCCGCTGGTCTGTTCGGCGTTGTCACATATGGAGTTCAGCTCTTCGTCTACCGCGACGAGCCCAGTGGGTTGTTCCTAGCTGGCCCGGCATGCGCCCAACAGACCGCTTCTCCTTCGAAGACGTGAGCGACGCGGGGACAAAGACAGCAGAAACGGAGCGCCACAGACGAATTGATAGAAATTAGCGGAAGGCCTCAGTTTTCCGCTCATTCGGGCGTTCCCAGCTTGCATCTCTATCGTGAAGAGTATTTCGTGGTGGATGGAGAGTTGGTGGTTGAGGAGCAGTCAGCCCCTGACGATGGTGAAACTGGAGGTGGGGAAGGTGGGGCCGCCATGTTTTCTACTGGCCTGGATGTTGTCCCTGTCTAAGTGGCGCATGCATGGTTTTTGCTCCACGTTGAGGCCCTAGGACATACGCGTTCACCCACATGGCCGTCTCATCCTCGTACCGGTGAGCCACAAGTTGCTGCCTAGGGAGGTACTCTATTTCTGCGCATGGACAGCAGCGTTTCGCATCAAAGCCTATTCAGAAAATCTTGCGAGTTCACAGCATGTACTTATGTAGGCAGTGCAATGCCATCCCATTGCAGAAAAATAGACGGCTGGAAAAAAAGATCTTCTCCCTCTCGATTTGCCCCCGGGCCGAGCGCACACCCTTTCGCGTAGGCGCAGCGTAGGACTGCTGGACAGATCCCATATTAATATGCGCTAAAATCACTTTCACCATGCCTGCCTTGCGCTTTCCCGATACCTAGGACCTCGTTCAAAGGCTCGCCGAGACCGGCCATATCATCGTCCGAAAAGGTGTAATTAGACCATACAGTCCTTGAGACGCTGGCAGTCGGTAGGTGCATAACCCTTTCACGTTACACTTGAACTTTCACTGAAGAAATCAGTCGCTACCATCATCATGAGTTTCGTGCTGTACTGGGGCATCGTCAAACAAGGATCCTGTGTATAGAGAGGGAAAGCCAAATAGTTGAAGGTAGTTGGGTCAAGGCATTGCGAGGCGAACGGAGTACGGGACCATCTGAATTATGCTCCACGGCATCAACTGCATCATCAAACGGGGAGTTCAATATCCTCTGTCAATACCAACTCACTTCAGAACCTTTCCTGACCGAATGGAGTCCAAGACATCTGCGTTTCCTTGCACGACTGCCCAACAGAACCAGCCAAGCGGACTAATTTTCAGACGAGTATCATGCACCATGAAATACTGGCAGTGCAAACAGAATTCAAACCAGCCAATCGGAACATCCTTTCGCTCTCAGATATGCCGTGCGTTCTGCTGCTCAAGCGTGGCACATGGGCGCTCATGACGACTTCGACAGTGGCTGCGCCGCCCACTGCGATGGATCGGAAAGTTGCTACGGAGAGAATCCGATCGCCAAAGCCTTTCAATGGCCTGTCCGCTCTGCCTGAGGTCGCACAAGGAGACGTGGGCTCGGGCAGCCGGGCTGTTCAAGGAGCGCCGTACAGCTGGCCACAGCTGTGGCCACCTTGCCTGGCAGGTGAATTCCGGCCCCCAATCGGACTTCGGGCAGATTCCGGACAGTTGGTTGCGCACACCACGGGCCCAGATCTCAAGAAAAGGTGGGGGGCTCCTCGGACTTCGACGGCGGTAAGCATTGACACTGGCACAAGGCCAGCATGACTGTGAAAGTCAACCAATCAGAACCCTCTAAAAGCGACTGGGCCAATCATCTTGCACGTTGCATCCCAGGTCGACCCACCATGATATCGTCCTACCCTGGTCGACTCCCTCAACATCAAGCCGTCTGGTCGACGGGACGCCCGATCCCTCACACAGAAATTCAACTATAATTGCCGCGTAAATCCTCTCTCTGACAACATGAAACCTCTTTTCAAAATCACCAAACGCAAGCTTGCAGCATCAAAATACCTCCTCCTTCCCAACCTCCAACCTCCAACCTCCAACTTCCAACCTCCATCCCAACCACCACCCACCACCCTTAAAATGAGCCTCCGTTTCGCCCGCGAATACTTGAGCGGCCAACTCTGCACCTCCGTCGAATACCCCACGCACCTCTTCACCTCCCAAACCATCATCGTCACCGGCTCCAACACGGGCATGGGCCTCGAAGCCGCTCGCCATTTCGTCCGTCTCGACGCTGCCAAGGTCATTCTGGCCGTGCGCTCCGTTGAAAAAGGCCTCAAAGCCGCGCAAGACATTTCCGCTTCCACCGGCCGTGAAGGGGTAGTCGAGGTATGGGAGCTCGATTTGGCGCGGTATGCATCTGTTGAAGCCTTCGCGAAGCGTGCGCTGGGGTTACAGAGGTTGGATGTCATTGTGGCAAATGCGGGGGTGTTTATGTTTGAGTATACCGAGGCGGAGGGGAGCGAGACGACGGTGACGGTGAATGTAGTGAGTCATATGTTGTTGGTGATGTTGGTGTTGCCGAAGATGAGGGAGACGGCGAAGACTACGGGCAAGGCGGGGGTGGTTACGTTTTGTGGATCATTCACGCATTGGTTGACGGCGTTTCCGGAGAGGAAGGAGGAGAATATTTTGGAGGGGTTGGATGTCAAGGGGAAGGCGAGGATGGGGAGGGTGGGGGAGAGGTATTATGTGTCGAAGCTTATTCAGCTGTTGACGGTGAGGGAGTTTGCGAGTGAGTTGGGAAAGTCGAGGAAGGAGGGGAGGGTGGTTGCGTCGGTTACTAACCCGGGATTCTGCAAGACGGAGATTATGAGGCATGGGAGTGCGCTGTTTGAGGTTTATATGAAGGTTACGTGGAAGGCGCTTGCGCGTACGGCTGAGGAGGGCGCAAGGACGCTGGTGCTTCCCGCTGGGGCTGATGAGTCGAGCAATGGGCAGTATTTTGACAGTGGGAAGGTTGCGAAGTAAGTCTCGATTCTTCTGGTGATTTGCGTATGGGCATCTTTGCTAACTTGGCTTACACCTTCTGACTTTGTGTTGAGCGATGAGGGGTTGCAGACGCAAAGGAAGCTGTGGGGAGAGCTGACGGCGAGGTTGGAGAAGATTCACCCTGGGATTATGCAGACCCTCTGATAGTTTCATGGGTTGGAAGATTGGTAGAATGTTGGGGTCATTTTCCTGGTGTTGTCTCTTTTGGCTTTGTCCTCGAATTCATCAACGAAATTATATGGTGCAGTTTGTAATAAAACGTCTCTTAAGTGCTTCAGAAGTCACGTTGAGGTTGATTAGTCCAAACTGTGCTGCCCCGACCGCTCTTCGCCGTCAGGCAGAAGCATCCTAAAATCTCCAACCTCTTCAGAGTCCAGACTTGAACCGATCGCTCTAACCCTCCCTCCAGCCGACCAAACTCTCTCCACTCATCAAAATGGAACACCCACAACCATGGATAGACAAAAATACATCCCTTCAAAAGCGGCATATCCTACCAACCCCTCACCCACCCCTCATCCATCCGCAGATGGGAGTAACGAGCTGCTACAAGACATAGAAACCTTCTCGCCGTTAGATATCCCACAGGGTGATGGACCCTCTTTTTCCCCTCAGGTGTTACAAGCCTTCCTATCCAGGGAGTGGTGGAACCGCATGTGGATATGGCAGGAGTTTATGGTACCTTGCTGTATGGTCTGGTTTGTTCGTGGGAGGGTGTACACGCACTCGTATCAGAAGTATGTTAGATGCGGTGTTGGCGTACTTGGATAGGGTGGAGTATTATATTGTTAAGACGCCGCTAAGGTGTGTATTAACTTAGCGGATGTACTTGCTGTTACACCAGCCGTGCATGTAATACGACAGCGCGCCAGTGCGCCTAACATTCAAGCCCCCCTGGTTATACCCACCTTCTTTTAGATTAGACACGTTTCCTGCTCCTAATTAAGCGATAGTGAAAATCCGTATTCGGTTCTAAAGGATTCTACCTGTTTACATTCAGCTATGTGGTATCGGCGTCTATTATTAGCATATTAGCCGTAGCGCCGATCGATTACGCCTTAATGTATTCACGTTAAGTTAAATAGAGTTTTAATTTTTAATCCTAATTTACGTCCAAAAAATACTCCTTGTCCTGCAAACTGAATTTTATAAACCGACAGATTAAGCTGAATTCCAGGCTATGAATAACAGTATTAAAATCTTACCTATAATCCCCTACAGCTATATATAAAATTTAAACTGGCAGTAAGGAAGCTATATACATTTATTTTACAATTTACCCACCATTAAAATAATGTAATGCTTAATACCTAATAATAACCTTAATACTAAAATTAACACTATTTAAGAGATATTTCAAGGTTACCATAAATTTAAGTGTAATTATATTTTTAGATTTTTCTTAATATAAATTCATTTCTAAATACTTTAAGTAATATAAGTATAAAGAATTATATAAGCTTACAGTGACAAGAGTTAATAAAGATGGGTAACTTTTACCTAACTTATTCTCCAATAGTTTGAATAGTAAGAAGTATATTAATTTCTAACTACTAAGTGCCCTATATACTCCCTGTATTACAGGGGCTTCTAGCAAGCAACAGCTTATTACTGTTACGTAGTTACGTACCCTGTAACCGCTAGTCGAATCTTCTAGAACCCTAGAAGGTTCTATATAAGGCGTGTATTAATAAGTTGTTACACTATTTAATAAAGCTTTAATAAACTTAAGTTTTCCTTTCTTCTTAAAGAACTGTTTATTATAATACGTAACGTAACTCTAAAGTTAGATACTGAAGACTCTAGTTAAATAATATCTCCTTTAAAGTAAGTAAGAGGTAGAAGCTTTACCCGTTTCTTTTAAGAACTGCGTAAATCGTTATTTTCCAGTTTAATAGTATCTAAACGCTGTTAAAGCTTTCTAATAAAGTTAATACAGCTTTTAGTATTTATAAAAAGGTATTGTTAAGTTACTAAACTAAGCTATCCTAATAAAAGGATAACTTTTTTAACTGTGCAGTTAACTCTTTAATAGTTAAGATTATTAAGACTTATTACTTAACTTATTTTCCTTTCTTAACAGAAGATATATTAGTAATAAGAAGAGAGGTATATTTAAAAGTTTAATAAACAGCGTTTAGTTTAAAACGCTAATATTATATTATAACTTACTTTTAACGTAGGCTTAAGAGGGGTTTAGATAAGATAAGACAGAGCGTATAACAAGACGTTAAGCTTAAAGGGTAATCTAAAAACAGTTTATTAAGTTAACACTCTTAAATAAGAGTATACTGTTACTGTAAGTCGCTATCACTATAATGTATAAAGGGAAGTCTAAATAGTAAGACATAAATAAATAATGTAATACTAACGTGAGGAACTAGAGTTCCTTACAGCTATTATAAATATAATGATAACTATCTATACATAACTATCTAAGTGTTCTGATGTTTTCTTAATATATTCCTGGAATACTATCCCAACCTCTATTATCCCAAGGCCCGGGACGTTCCCAGCTGGGACACTCCTGACTGGTCGTAAGGGCTTCGGGTCTTTACACCCCTTACCCAGTGCGCAGTACTGTGCGTACTGTCTTCTTGCACTGTTCCTGCTGCGGGGGATACGTTGTGCTGCTCCGGCCCAGGTGACGGCCTGCAAGGTCGTCACATTAGGGAGAGCTCAGGACACATCAGCCACCACTTACCCCAGCTCACTACAGCTTAGGATTGCGAACGAAAAAGGAAATTTCGTGTGCCCAGATTCGTCTCAGATAACCAGGCTGTTATTTAATCTGACACATTAAGGTAGCTGAAACCGGTACGTAATTTGCAGAGAAACGACATTACAACGCAAAGGTGATTCTCCCTCTTTTCCTTCCAAGCCACAGCTGACCACCGAAAAGTCTCGCCTCGCCACGGCAAATCAACCATGAATCATCTTCCCCGGTGTCCTCGATAACCGAAGTGAGAACAACGATAGTCTACACTAGCACGGCGACGGCGACGTGGTTTGCCACCACAGGATGCGAAGTTGCATAGCAGCGAAAACTGCATTGCCGACCGTACGTTCATTCTACTCCTTCGAACCAGGCTCTTTCGCTGATTCAGGAGGCCCAGATGCTCTAACCGTCCCCTGCGGTTGCGACCGGGTTAGTGTCACTGTTACGACGAAGACAATTTGCCCAACAAGGTTGCCCTGCTATCAATGCCGCACTGGCTGGGGAATTGCCACTATTCGACAATCGTGCCCTGCAACGCCGGTGGTACCAGCACCAACGGTCACATTCTAGTGAACCAGACCCTGGGGCCACATCAGGTAACTGGGACACGATCGACGAAACAAACAAACAAACATTCTCCCAACTATTGATTATCCGTAGACATAGTAACGACATGGTACACATAGGAGATAATTACTTTTCCGCCCCGTTCCGCTGTTGTTTCAGTCTTGTCCCGACCTATCCAAAACCCTGGAGTCAATCTTTCTCATCCCACCACTCACACAAATGCAGCCCCCATGCCTAACGAAAGTCAGACCGCACATTCGCAACATCATACCTCACCTTCATGGTGGTCGGCATGATCCAATACGACTTCTGGTCGGGCGTCATGTAGACGCGCAGTCCACTCCAAGCCGAATCCGTAGCCCTCCCAATCTGTCCGTTCCACCTCGAAGCAGGAAAGTTCTTCATCTCGCCCCGCGGGCCATCGGCTCGCTCCAAGCCCTGCAGGCGCACGACGCCCTTGAACATCTCGGTCAACACCACCCTGCTCATCTGCATGCCCAAGCATCTGTGGGGCCCAAAACCATAATGGATGTAGTTGTCGATATCCCGGTCCAGCCTGACCTTCTCTGGGTCCTTGAACTCGCACGGGTCATGCGATGCTGCCGTCAGGTCCAACAGAATGCGTGTGCCGGCCTTCATCTGGTGCGTCCGCCGCTGCGGGACATCGACCGGGATAGGGTCATGGCTACCCCTCGAGTCCCACATGCACGGGGCGTGGTCCTTGACCGTCTGGTCAGACATCACATCCCGCATCAGCGCAACCGTGCCTCGCAATCGGGAACCCTCCAGCATGCTATCAACTCCAGTCAGCACTGCCCCTTTACTCAACAACAAACCCAAACGAGAAAAAAACACTCACTACCGCGTCAACTTCTCATCCGCCTCCTTAGTATCCAGCGTCGCCAGCCGCCTCAGCTCAACTAGATGCTCACTCCCCGCCGGGCCCAGATAATAATCCAGCGCCTGCGCCAACACATGCATCTGAATCGACGTGCCACTCGCCACGATCGTGACCACACTCCCCAGCACCGCCTCTTCCACGCCCCCGTCCAACTGACTCGCCACCCTCGCAATCATCGCCGTCCCAAAGCTCTTCAGCGCCCCCTGCCCCTTCACCTCGCCATGATGCGCCGGCCCATTCGCGCTCCCATTCCCCTCCGGATGCGGACACCCCCCTTCCTTCCCCTTCCCTTTCTGCCCTCCCCCACCTCCCCCTCCACCAATCTTCAACCGCTCCACCCACCCATTCAACAGCCCCCCGGGCTCCTTACTCCCTCCCCCCGCGCTGCCCATGATCAACTTCCCCAGCGTCGCCGTCTGCTCCGTCGCCTGCTCGCGCATCTCGAAACTCTTGACGATATCCGTATCATAAAACACCGACGAGAAAAGATTCGTAAACACCTCGTACAGCTCTTTGTCCGTCCACACCCCGTCCGGGTTACTCTCGGTTTTGAGCGGGACGCTGAACATGGCGCTCATGAAGTGCGTGGCCACCATGGCGACGATATCCCGCACGAGATCGACCTCGTAGGTGGTGATGGCCTGTTTTTCCGGGTCGGCGGTGGGGTTGTCGGCGATGGGGATGGGCTTGGAGAACTTGCGGAGGAGCTCGGGGGTCTTGTGGCGGAGGAAGTCCTTGATTTCCTCGGGCCAGTCCTGTGGGGAGTACATGGCTTTGTGCAGCTGGGCGCGGTTGGCACGGTTGGCGGGGAGGTCGCCGGCGAGACAGAAGGTGGAGGAGAAGGGCGAGCAGGTCGCGTGGGTGATGGGCTCGCCCCAGGGGACGGCGAAGGCGGACGGCGAGCCGAGGATGTGCTTGACGGCGGCGTGCGAGCGGATCATGATTGTGGGGTAGGGGGATTTGGTCGGGGGCGCGGCCCAGTGGTAGCGGCGGAGCGTGCCGAGGCGGGAGTGGATTTTGTGGTTTTCCGAGGGGATCACGAAGGGGAAGTGCGCGTAGATGCTGTGCGGGTCGATGCCGCTGTTGGGGAAGGCCCGGAAGACGAGCTTGTGGAAAACGTGGCCGTTGTCAACGGCGAGGTCCGAGCCGGCTTCGCAGTAGCTGTTGAGGGTTAGCGCCCACCCCTGCAAAAAAGGGGAAAGGAAAAGGGGTGGGGGGGAACAGAAAGAAAGAAGGGGGAAGAAAAGGGACACTCACCCCCAGTTCGTGACGCTCTTCGGCGTATAATCCAACGTATGGAACCGATCGCCCCTCACCAACGCCACCGCATCCGACAGTATCGCCCTACTCGTCGTATAATTCACACACAGCCCACTCCCCGGATCCATCGGCGGCTTCGGCTTCTCGGCCACCAGCCCCGGATACAGCTCCACCGCGTCCGGACTATCATACAGATCCCTCAACCGTCTCGCCACCATCGGATCCGGATTTATATCCTCAAACGTCTCATGCCTCGTCAGCCCCATAAAGTCCCGAAACTCATTCAGCGTCGCGACATTCCAGAACCTCGCCTGCATGATCCCCAGCACCTCAATCGTCTTCATCACGCGCGGGACCTTGTTCGCGCCAAACGCCCCGGCGATATCCTCAATGCTCTCCTTGAAGATCTTGACCAGCGCGTCGTCCTCGTACGTCCCGTCCTTCTGGCGCTTGAGCTCGCCGAACTCTCGCTCCGTGGGCTCGGCGCTGAGTTTCTCCTCCCATTCCCGCATGGCGGCGAGCACCTGGCGGACGTTGGCCTCCTCGGGGTCGACGTCGTCGCCGAGCAGGCGCTCCATCTGCTCGTGGGTCCACTTCTCATCCTTTTCACTAATAGCGCTGTGCCAGCGGTAGATGAGGTTGAACTCCACGGAGACTTGGTTCCCTACGCCCTGGGGGAGGGGCTTGCTGAAGGCGTTCTTGGCGGCGGTGCTGCGCGGGTCGAGGTTCCACGTGGTGGAGGTGCGATTGAGGGCGAGAATAGTGCGCACGTAGTCGTTGAGGATGACGTTGGCGTAGAAGCCGCAGGTGATGAGGCGCCCGGTTTGGAAGAGGAGGTTGTCGTTGACGGCGAGGTAAGCGGCTAGTTCGGGGTCGGTGAGGGAGGGCCGGGGAGGGGGGAAGCGGTTGTTTTCGTTGATTCTGGGGGGACAAGATGTTAGTAGGGTGACGGGGAAAGGGGTTATGGAGGAGGGAAAAAGTGGGAAAAGGGAGGAAAGGGGGGTGCTCACCTCGCAAGCTGCGTCACGACATAGTTGTGAAAGCGGTTGAACATCACAAGCAGCACGCCGCACCCCGGCGGAAAGCCGAGGATTCGCTTGGAGCTGAAGCAGTCGGGCTTGATCGTGCCGTTCTTCATGGTTCGCATGGCCAGCTGCTCCTCCTCGTTGCATCCGTACAGGGGCGACAGGTCGAGATACGACGACGTCAGGTTGACGTTGTAGTCCTCTGGCGACGTCTGGAAGAGGTCGTGGATGATTATGGTGGCCAGGTAGAACAGCATGCTGGAGATGCCCTGGGGGTGGGGCGTGAATGTGTCGCCTCGTGCCATGAGCGAGTCGAAAATGAGAGACGGGTCGGGCTCTTCTGGCGACTGGTATGTCATGGGCCGTACCGTCCGAGCGTAAGCCGTGCCGGCCGCGCCGAGATGCGGGAGGTTGATATTGTTTCCTGAGCCATCTGCGGACCGGAAACGGAACTTCTCGTCGAGACTGCTTTGCGGGGGGTGGTCAAGAGAGGTCCAAAGCTGCTGGAGAAGGCCGTCGGTCAAGTCTTTGCCCTCTTTCGACGAGCTGGGTAGCTTTGCGAGTAATTGGATCAGGTTCTCGAGGAGGAGGTCCTTGTCGTTCGTAGTCCCCGTCACGGCCGCATTGAGGAAGCCGAGCAGGGTGTGGTAGTCCTTGAACCCGAGAGTCTGGATATCGGCGCACAGATCCGGGATTTTGGCTTGCGAAACGTTTGCCGGTCGATAGGCATCCGGCGTCTCAGAGGCCAAGGCTTTTTTGAACGAACGTCTGAACGTGTTCGACATGTTGAATGTGGTGCAATGGAACTAATAGGGGAAATGGTGTTGTATTAATGGTGGTGCTTCTGCCGGAGCAGACCCAAGGACAAGGACAAGGACTTGTACGCGGCCTCGGGTGTGGGAACAACGCAGAGCGATGGAGATATACCAGGCGTGGAAAGAAGCCGACTGAGCTTCTTATTGTTATCCCAGACTGCCGGTTTAAGGCAGAAGCTTGGGTCAACTGATGGTGCATGCGGCGCATTCCAACGGCACAGCTCCCTGATGGGTTACAGAGTGAAGCTCGAGGTGCAGGCGGTGCCCACCACATGGCTGCGTGGCGCCTGCGACGAGGGTGGAGATGCATTCATTGTGTCGGCAACTTCGCGTGGCGAACCGACCTGAAATCGACCTGAAATGGCCGACGGATTTGTAATAGGCAGCAAACCAACAAAGAAGCAAGTCGAGGGCCAGATCGACTGACACTGTAGCAAATGTGGGGATCGGCAGTGAGGTTGAAGGTTCGGGGGAAGAGCTCAGACCGTGGTCTTCATCCCTTGCCTCTCGCCATTTCCCATCCGGGGACCGACGCTGGAATTAATGCTCAGAGACCCACCTGAGTTTGGCATTTGCGCTTGCATCGCCCAGTCTCAGAAGAGTCAGTCCAGCTGAAGCCACATGTGACTGCTCCAGCCGTCCAATTTTGCAATGCAAATCCGAAGGAGGGCACTGCTGAGGTGTCTACACCGAAAAAGCCCACTGTGTGCATGTCCCGTGTCTGCATGCGGCAGCGCCATCTTCGCTTCTCATTGGTGGGGTTGGTTTTGTTTGCGACTCGGCTGGGTTGCGGGCTGGTGTGGACTGGTGCGGTCTAGGCCGGGATGTGACGCGTGGGTTGTTGAGTTGGGGGGCATTTGCGGGTCATGCGTGGTAAAGTGCTGACTTTCCGTCGGAAAAAAGATCGGGAGCTGCGACATCTCCCCGCGACGATTTGGAGGTTGGAGATTGAAGTCAGCTGCGCCGTGGTGTTGGGTCGATTCCTCGAGTGGGGTCTGCTTTCGTCGTTTGTAAGACACGGCAGTCACCTTATCTGGGAAAATAAGCCAGAACCGGTTGCGGATCTGCCCGATAGCGTGCAGGTGGTCCATGTCACATACCGCTGTCATGTTTGCACGCCTTGCAGGGCATGAACAATAGAACCCCGGCAGTGGGAATTTCGCCGGTGACGAATCCGGTTTGGAGGCTGCCCGATTGACAAAGTGAAACAGTGCGATAGCATTCCCACGACGTGACAACACTGAGCAGAATGCAGAGAGGACTGGTCTGGACTACAAAACAAGCGCAACCTTACCTTTTTTTGACTTTAGACTGTCTATTATTGCGCGGATCAACCTCATCACCGCAGACGGAAATCTTTCTTCTCGGGGCTCTTCAAGTCCCCGAGGATTTTTGGTTTGGGATTGCTCTGAGCACAACACTGGCACTCTGTCCTGAAGACGAAACGTGAAATGTGGGTTGGATCATTCCCTCCCAATGGTTGAGGCCAGACCCGACCGCGCGGTATCCTCTGCTCCATGGATTTACTATCTTCCTGCATTCCCGTCCGCCACCAACGAGCTCACACTGAATGCCAATCCGACCTGCCAGCAGGGAAGTCGCAGCCAGGGGACGCATGCATGCATCTCCTTTGTCGTGAGAGAGGAGCACTTCCATCACATCAAGTGGCAAATATACAAGTACTATCAATATTACTAAATGCCATTCAACCTGTATATGTCTAAGGTATTACTTTGTCTAGCACTGTGCGTACTTACCCAAGGTCGCACCTCTTCAAATGCTGAAGCCCCCGGCTAGATCCATGATACGATCGGGGTCAACCTCCCGTCTGATCTCCCTCAGTCTCGCGGCATTGTTCGCGCCGTACAACTCCTCCGCCGTCACTCCAGCAAGTGCATAGTTGGGATATTGCGTGAAACGATCGTCGTAAATGCCATCCTCGACTGCGACTTGCTTGATTTTCGCTATGGACATGCGCATCTGGTCATGCCAGTATTCATCATCGAGCTTGTTAGCCCAGGAGAAATACAAGTTGAGCTGTTGTTGCTGTCAGTGATGACCTTTAACCTTCTTTAAGAACGAGGACAGGACATACCGGCAAGGGAGAGTGCTTGTGCGGGTAGGCGCTCTCGGTGGCAAACTCGCCGTACTTGGTGAAGGGCTCGATGTCGTAGCTTGCGGTGATACCGGAGTGCAGGGCCATCAACTTGCCGATTCTCTGTTCGGGGTGTCAGTTCTGGCCATCAAGATACGCGCCATGGCGTCACTTACCTCGCACTCCTCCTTGATAACAGAGGTAAATCGCGATGTGATCTCAGACGTTGAGATTGTTGCGAAGGCGCCACGGATGTTTGCCAGCACAGCAAGATCGGATGGGATTCCTTTCACAAAGCTCAAAAATGACTGCGACTTGAGGGTGTTCACGAGGTGAGGGATGGCTTCGAACGCAGCGAAGGATGCTGGTTTCTCGGGGCTATCGTGGAAGAACAGCGCCAAGGCGGTGTTGCCAGTTGGGGAGCCGCCAACGGTGGTAATAATCTGAGTCTTGCGGTCGGTGCTACTCGAGGAGAAGGCTGTGGTGTGGTTCAGGAGAGCCGAGGTGGACGACGATGGGTAGATAATGAAGCCACCCTGTGGTTGGTCAGTAGGTGTTGGTCATGTTCGGCCACCCAGATCTCAGACTTACGTATACTTTGGTCTGCTTATGTGTCCTGAACACCGCAGAGGTCACGACACCGAACCGATTCATGCCCCCCTTCAAGGCGAAGAATAAGTCGGGGTTGAACGACTTTGAGGCTGTGGTTATTGTTCCATTCTGACAATTGGCACAGTCAGCAAAATACGAGCAGGGTGAGAGATCTCGAATAGTTGGTATCACTTACCGGTAGTACCAGGTTGTACAATTCGATGGTGTCGCATGTCAGACCTGAGGTACACACTTGTCAGTCTTTATCGCTATTGACCCCCGCAGACATCTGAACTGACCGTGCTGGTTTGTTTTCCTATTGTTGCCACTGTCAGCACATCCTCCATAACAAGCCCGATCCAGCTTCAACCGTTCTTCAAACTTTGACCTACCAGGAATAGCCACCACCCAGCGAAAAACCGCCAACACCCGGCCCAGGTACTCTCCCACCCACGACGTTATACCCAGTACCGTCAAGCTTCTGAAACACATCCACCCATGTCTGAAGAAGCAGCCGTCAGTCAATATTCCCCAGCGATTTAGTCAACGGAAGGGGGAAATTTACTGACCTGTCCAAATCCAATCTCCACCGTCCGAGAATCAGGAGAGAGGAAAACCTGACTCAGTCGTCTCAACGAGATATGCACACCCGTGGTGCTCGAAAATCCCGGATTTGACGCATGTCCTCCTGACATCACCGCAAATGGGGCGCGATCCACTCGGATGGCCCGGAGTCCGATGGAGACATCGCCTGGGGAGCCGGCCTCCACCACACAAGTGGGGACCTGGTTTGAGGACTGGAACCAGTGCCCCGTGGACTCGGCTGCGATGAGGGGGCTCACTGGCGGTGACTTTTGTGTTAGCAAGACATGAAGTGAATCCAGTGCAAGTTGGCAATGGGTTCAGGGGTAAAAAACACGTACATGCTCCAGGGTAGGTGACGGCGCTGACGGATGAAATTTGCTTCGCGATGCTCCTGCACGTCTGGGAGACGCCGTGCATAGTCCCCGCATCGACCTCGACGGCGCCGAGGGCAGCAAGGGCGAGAAAAGTAATAAAACGGGCCATGTTGAGGTCCGGAGGTGGCGCACGGCCGAGTAATTCCAGTTGGAAGAAACGAGTGTGAAATAGCGAACAGAAGTATTCAACTTCCCATCAGAAGTGTCTTGGAGATGCAGCACATTTTGTCGAGATGGTGTAAGAAGATGCATTCGCGCTAGTGCAAACACCAACCAGATCATGGCGTGGCGTTGGTGATCCCAATCACCTGGCCCCAGCACACGCCCTAAAGATCAGCGGGGCTAACACCAATAGCGCGATCCTGATTTGCTTGGTTGTTTCCTTTTGATCACGTCTTGCAAAGACTCGAAACCATTTTCTTACTGTGATGTTCTCCCGCAGGGGAGTTCCCACCACAAGAGTCTTGGATGACGTGCTGCGTTACATAAAGTGGAAATCGGCTGCCAGAAGGGCAAGATGCGGCCCTCACAAGCCTATTCACCGCCTTCTTCTACCATGAAGAGAGACTGCCCCTGGCGCGCAATCGCCAAGGCTCTTGCTTCGAACGATAGGAAGTGGACCTTTGAGCTAACCGACCACCACGAGCATCAGAACTACCCCATGCCCCTCGACGGCGAGCCGTTCTTCTCAAAGTACCGCTTTACCCAAGAACACAAGGAGTTCATCGCCAGCTACCTCGACCGCCCCCAAATTCCGAGTAGAGAGCTAGCTATTGACCTTCGCTTGCGCTTCCCCGACAATGTGTTCACAACCAAACAGCTCCGCAATGCTCGCACTGCGCTCGCAAGGCGGCTCGAGGCGGTCGTACGTCGTTTCAGATCATGATAGAGATACTGGATAAGGAGGGGGTCGGCTACGAGGTCAAGTGGGCGGTCAATTCCGAGGGCGAGGAGCTCACCAAGCCAGACGGCCGCGCAGTGTTATTTTACTTCATTTTAGAGAGCTGGAAACCAAAGGACCGCCTCCATTCCCTCCTTGTGCTGGCGCGCGAACTTGGGCCCATTCGCGTAGCATGGCCCTGGCTTCCTTGTAGTCCTCATTAGACCGGACGCCTTCGATGGCGAACCAGACAAGCCGGCGAGCCAGCCGGTACGGGGCTCCATAGGCTAAGCGAACATAATCGGCCCTTGCTGCCTCTTCAAACTGCATCTTGAGTTGTCGTCCCTGAGCCGTACCTGGGTCATCGTTAGCCGCCCGCTCATCCTCGTCCTCGTCGTCCCGCCAATCCCAGATCCAAAGCGGTGGATAACACGAGAGGAAGCAGGGCGCTAGAACAGCACCATCCCAATCCAAAATACCTGTAATCATTGTGCATAATGGATCCAAAAAGTCGGCCTCGTCGACATGAATATTTCGAGGCGCAAGGTCAAGATGGGCCAGTGAGTACCATACTTGACAAAACCACCCGTCAGCATCAAGTTCGTGCGCCATCCGACTAAACTCGCCCCATAGCGTATCCGACGGATCGGTTGCGTGGTTGGCTGCAAAGAGGCCTAATAGCCATTGGCAGGGGGGTTGCTGCTGCTGTTCCGACAGGGTACAGTTGCCATCATTGTTAATGTCTGGGAGAGAGGACAACAAGACGGACGGGACTGACCGTAGTACAGATGCGTAATACCCAGGTCTTTCTAGGGAATGCTGCGGACCTCGGCGTTGACGCAGGGGCGCGTTTCGTAGTTGTTGGCCTGCCAGTACGCTATCTTGCACTTCCGCGAGCTGCGTCCGTCAGCCGAGCATTTCTTGTTCTCTTCTCTTTCGGTTTGCCACAGTAGCCACGCTTGCCCGTGGCCGCGTCGGTCATGTTCTGGCACCAGCCCTCGCTCCCCCAGCCATCGGCGCGCAGACAGTGTACCTCCTGAGATGTCGATTAGACCGACACGGGAACTTGAAGCTGGCGAGGGAAAAGGGGGTGCAGCCCCTGAGGACCCCGGAGACATGGGAGACATCATGGGGCACTCACCGCCGTCCCGCACCAGCCCGAATATGAACAGCAGAGGCCCATCCCGCACAACTTGTCGCCCGTCGCGCTACGACGGCCGCACATGGCCTTGGCGTCGCAGTTGCTGACGCAGCCAGCACCGCAGTTCTCCGGCTCGTAGCCGCACTTGCCGTTGCTTCCACAGCAGCTGGAGCATACCTTGGTTAGAAGGCATGTCAGAGCAAGGAAAAGCGAACACGGTCTGGGCCTCACCTTCCATCGTCACAAGTCCCATCGGGGCACAGCAGAGCGCCAGCGGGGCTGGCCATGGCTCCCTGGGCGCTTTTCTGACTGAGGAAATTTCTCGCCATGAGCGGCGACGTTGACGCTAGTGAGACGGCCGTCGAGAAGTTTGAGCTCGAGTCCGTCAGGGCGATGGGCATGGCCGAAAAGAATAGTGAGCCGGGAGATTCGCGTCATGGTGTTAGTACACGTGTATTCTGGTTGCACATGACGTCCGGGCCTGCAGCACTCCTGAATTTGATTGAATCTGTCGGTTGCGTCGCCTTGCTGCGTGCTTATGTAGGTATCCTATGGCGCAAACATACCTACATACCTAGGTATATATACACCAATACACCGTCGTGGCCTTCCATCCCGCTCTACACGGCCCGGCTGCAGGCGGCGGGTGAGATCCTTCAACGTTGAGAGACTTAGGCACCCGGAGCGGATGGCCCGGTCCAGTTGAAAGAGGCAGGCATAGCGTCGCATGGGAGCCAGAGAAAGGCGTGAACGGGAAATTTTCCCACCACATAACAATCTAGAGGTTCATTTGACACGTACCGCCGTTCCGATGCGCGCATAATGGTGTTTTGCCCCTTGCGGAAATGTGCCTCGCTGCGCCCCCCACACACCCCAAGTCGCACACCACGAGCCGCACATTGCGCCAGCACATCATCGCAGCGACACCGGTGGCTTGGGCGTGATGCAGGGCATTACCCAGCGTCTTCGGCGTCAAAAAACACTGCGGAGGCGTAATTACACTCACTGCTAGGTGGTAGCTAGCATCGGATACCAATTTGGGACAGCCCTAGCGCATCACTTTTATTGAGAATATTAGGTAGGTAGGTATGTCGGAGAATCTACGCCGCAGCAGACGAGTGCGGAATCAGGCCTTGGTTCGTGGTAGAGGACCTGCGTTCCTCAACTTCGTGTTTAGTGGAGGTACCTAAGGTAGGTAGGTATTTCAGCGGAGAGGACTCTCACAGATCCCTTACAGGAAAGACTTTTGCAAGCTCAGTACACCCGGCAGTGTGATAGAAACAGTGTTAAATACATCTAAAGTGCCCGCGTAAGGTAGGTACCAGGTCTATGAGTCTATAGCGCCGTGCTTCCCCTACGGGCCTAGGCAAAGCTCGGTGAACTCTCTCAGTGCGTTCGTGAGTACTCTAATGTTGCTCTTATGGCCCTCATCCGCGAAATCAGCAAAGTCGTCCTGAACATCGCGGAGCGCAACACCGTTGAACACGCCCGTCTCACGATGGTTGATGATCTTGGCCGTGTCCCCTTCCTTGGTGCCCTCGTACAGCGGGACGGGGTAGACATGACGGTTCGGGTACTTGGCTTTGTTCTTCTCGAAGAAGGAGCTGGTCGTGGCCTCCTGGCGCGCGACAACTACGGCGCGCATGGCGCTACGCACGCCCTGCTTGAGCGCCTCGTTGTTGGACAATACGGCCTTGTTCTTCAGCCAATCGCTGACGCTCTGCAGCACGTCGTCATACCCGCGGTGCTTGCCCTTGACGAGGCTGTCAAAGACGATCTCGTCCGTCATCTTCTTGTCGAACAGATCCTTGGCCATCTTCTCCATGTCAGGCACCGCTAGCCACTTCATGTTGTCGATTTGGATCGAGTCCGTGACCGGGTACCTGGAGATGAACTTGACGAACCGGTTGGCGTCGCATGGCACCGGCTCGCAGCCAGACGCGATGTGGCGCGCGAAGGTGCTCCCACTCTTCTCGAGATCTATAAGATAGGCATAGTAGAAGAGGACACGCTCGTAGGCCCCTAGGCACCAGACCTCACTGTCAGCCCGGAACGGGAGCCCGGGCGTGTACGTCGAGCTGGGGGGGAAACTCTGGGATACCCACCGGGTGTTGCGAAGCCCTGGACAATGCCGGCAATGCTGCCCAGCAACAGAAGAAAGATGGTGGTAGCGTGCATGGTGTGTCTGGAAGGATGGAAGTTTCGTCGGCGAACTCTTTGGCCGAACTGGCCCGAGTCTCGTCCTCGTAGGACGGCGGGCCAAGCACGGTTTTGACAAAAGACATTGATGTTGGGACTATGGACTCGTATCGTGCAGCTTGCCAAGTACATCGCTGTCTGCGGCGTTCCTGAGCCGTGCTCTCCCTTGGGGTCATGGACAGCTGCGCGGCCTGTGCCCCAGCTATTGGCATCCCACGGTGGAATGCTTCCATGTCCGTCACTGCAGAAGCCAGGCCGCTAGGGAATCAGTCAACCTTGGCGTCGTCGCTTTTCAGGAAAAACCCCTAGTCCCGCGGGCCTCAGGCCAGAAACGTGGCGCCGCATGCCTACTTAGGTGTCTGGGTGGGTATGCAATGCCTTCCGTAGGTAGGTATTTCCGGGTAAATGGGCATTCAGCCTTGGCGTTGCAAGGGGTAGAAATTACAGTCGACGCCGACGTTGCGGCGCCAATTCATCTACAGGTATCAGGATTGATTCTTCAAGGGCAGTCGCCACCAAAGGTCCCCACTTAGGGCGGTAGACAGTTCAGTCGCAGCGCTCCAGGCACCACCCCCTCCGTCCCGCCCACGGATCCAAACCATAGCTACCCCCCGCACCAACACACCGCCAACCCGCCAACTCGCCACCTGCCTTACGTACCTGCAACCTATCTACCTACCTAGCCAACAAAATATCAGACATGCCGCCACCCAACGTCTATCCCGTCAACGTCAACAAGATACTGCAGAACCCCGTCTTCAGCGAGGCCGACGCGCTCGCTGCCCTCCGGGGCACGGCGCTCCCGCGCGGGCTCGCCCGCCGCGTCTTGCGTCTCTGCGTCATCCACGGCATCCGCCACCACCCCTCGTTTGCCGATGGCGCTGCCTCGGTCCTCCGCTCGGCGCACGAGCGGCCCGAGTTCGCGCGCGCCCTGAACGCGCGGGCCATCATGAGCGGGCGCGTCCCGGACATGGACCCCGACGGCCGGCCGCAGGACCTGCCCTACTGCATCTGGCACCCGACGGTGCCCCCCGAGGCCACGCTCCGCCATCTCGTCGCGCGCTACCCGGCCATGGCCTACCAGGTGGGCCGCGCGTGCGCCGTCGCCGGGTACACGGCGCTGTACCGGGAGCTCGACATCCTGCCCGAGGTGGCCATCGCCGAGGAGGCCCGCGCCGCCGGCTGCAGCGCCGACATTTTCGCCGACATCATGGCGCGGCCGGTGCGGTACCGCGTCTTCGACGACTACACGCGGACCATTGCCATCAACAATAACAGCGCCAGCCCCGCGGCACCGGCATATCTGAACGGCGACACGGCCGTGCGGGCCCGCCTCGGCGCCAAGCAGGCCTTCCAGCCGCCGGCCGGCCGGCGCGACCCGGACGACCCGGCCGTCGAGGGTCCGGACCGATACCTCAAGGGAATCGAACTCGGCTTCCGCCCGCAGACCTTCGACATCACCGAGGACCAGAGCATCGGCGAGCGCGCCACGCACGACGGGTTCTGGTGGGAGGAGGAGGAGGAGCCGCTGCGCCCCTTCGAGGTGCCCATGGCCGACCTCCTTGTGCGGCCGCTCCCGCCCGACCTGCCCACAGGCGAAAAGAACCTGCTGATCCTCATGGCCGCGTACAACGGCGACATCGACCGCTACGCGCGCCTGCGGCGGCCGGCCATGCTCCGCGCTGAGCTCTTCTGCCTCGTGCGCGGCGCCTACCACCACCCGCTCTTCGCCGCCTGGCTCGCGGGCCTAGGCGACGCGCTGCTTGCCCGCGTGCCCGGCAGCCTGCTCAACCGCGAGGCCCTGGTCATGGCGTTGCGCGCGCGCGCCGTCATGAGCAACGAACTGTCGCGCCTCCCCACGCCTGCGGCCCTGGAGGCGGACGCGCGGAGCGGATACCCCGGGCTGCCGTACCTTATCTGGTACCCGGCGCTGGCGGCCGAGACCACGTACGCCGAGCTGGCGCGCCGCCTCCCAGTCATGCGACAGGCCGTCGCCCGCGCTGCCGTCTTCGCCGGCATGCGGGGCCTGTTCGACAGCCTGCTGGCCGCCGACGCGGCCTTCTGCCCCGACTGGTTCGTGCTGGGCGAGGCGGCGGCCAGCCCGAGCGCGCACTACCGCGCGGCCATCGAGGCGCGGGCGGCGGCGCTGGGCGTGGACATGAGCGACGAGGCAGCGTGGGCGCGACACGCGCACGAGGACTGGAAGCGCTACTCGATGCGGGCCGACGCGCCCGGCGGTACCGGAGGCGTCCCCAGTGCGTTCCCGCGCAGCAGTAACCGCCTGGGCCCCGGCTGGGGGCACGGCATCGTCCTGGCGGACCGCGAGAACATTGCGGCCATCTACAACGGCGTGGGCTGCGATGCCAGCATGGTCGAGCTCGTGGCCATGCTGCCCGACGAGCTGAAACCAAGCGGCCTCTCTGTGGAGCTCGCCTCGCGTGTTGTGGATTACGTGGAATGGCCACCCATCACCACAGGATGAGGCCTGAGGGCACTTGACCCTCTCGCCCGACTCGAGTTCTGGATGGACTGTGTTGATGAGGCTTCGGTTGCTAGCCTGCAACCCTCCTTTGGGTGGTGGCCGCCTTGTTCAGGAGGGGTCTCATTAATTCTCCCAAGGGGAAGCGGGTAGGCAAAGGAGAAAGAGCCTTCAGTCGGTACCTAAGAAAATGGCTTCATAATAACTCAGGCGCATCCATCTATGCTGTACCTGGTCGCAGTTTAACGCCGTGAAGAAACTCTCCGCATGACTCCTGAAATGGTTCAAGCGCTTCAGCTCCACTGCCTCCTCATTACACCCGGGATGCTCGCAGAGTATCAGATTTTCGCGCCCCAGGCTTCATTTCCTCCAAGTCTCTCATATGCTCACGGCCGAAATGGTCGTTGATCACGGCCGTTCGGCAGTACGGAAAACTCCCGTCCTCTTCTCGTACAACTGCCTCTCGTCTCCAATTTAACGAAGACATTGCGTCTGTCCCATAATAAGGGCAAAGAGGGCCGGGCTGGAGTAACAGGGACCTACGGATATGAGGCAGAGAGTCGGATGGCCGCCGTCCTGGAATAAACGAAACAACAACTTTGTTCAGAAAGGTCAGACAGTACCCCGTGTATCGTCTCGCAAAATAATACTAGTAACAGGAACAATATTTCCAATATCACCACGCAATCGTAGCTAGCCAGTTCCATATCCTCCGTTCCTTTGGCCGCCTTCGACAGATATTTGTAGACCGGGATGCGCTATTTCCCGCCGGAAGAACTGAAAGTCGTCGAAACAAAACCCGGGAATGCTTACTCCTGGCGGCTTCTTGCGGAGCCGAAACTAGCAACGCTACCATTTCCCCGCCTCGCGGCCGGCCAGCCAGGGCACGGTCGAGATGATCTCGTCTTAGCACCCCCAACCGTCGTCCTTTAGTAGATTAGCAACGATATTCTCTGGGTCCTTCTTATCTCGTAAGTATTATATACGAGTCGGGCATGAATGAGGAATTGCGAGGTGGCGTAGGAGAGGAGTGCTGGGTAGTCCTGCAGTACCTTCGACTGACCTGTAGTTGAGCATTCTGTTGGGGACTGTCTTCCTTCATCCGATGATTTCAGGGCGGGGAACGTCGAGTTCTCCAGTACCTAATCAATGAATCGATATCAACACTAGTAGACACCCCGAACACCAGTTGGATAGCGTCAAAGACTGAGTTACCGACCAACCTCTTATTTTCTTCAACAGCGCTGGGCGACGGACTCAAATCCCGCTTTGCTTAGGATTTGCTCAGGCTTGCTCACCTTTGTTTAGGCTAAGTACCATTTCGGCCCGCTGCGTCGCAGCATGCTGAACTGCTTCAACTCTAGCCGAGTGGGCCTATAATTGGTCTCATCTTGAAAATGAACAGCTATTACGTGGAACGGTGCGCTCGTTGACACAGTGGTAGATAGACCCATGTGAAGAAGCACGTGACATTCTCCCTTAGGTGGAGAGTGTCGCGTGAAGCTTCACAAGGGGAATATAACAATCATCTACCCAATTACCTGCGCTGCTTGTGACATGCCTAAGCATCAAACATCGATGCTCTGTATCCTAGGCAATACACCTTCACAAAATGGTTAACCTTAACAAAGGAACCCTAACAACAGCCTCGCCTTTAAACGGCCGTGGACAAATTGGATTTAAAGTGCCTAGTAATCCTGCTACATTTTAAACACTTGCCAGCTGTATGAGCCTCCTGTTCATTAATGTCCTTCCACCTTCCTCGGCTGATAGATTTCTTCGAGGTACGTCTCATCCTCATGTGACAACTCCTTGCCCTTGACGCCTAGAATCTCGTCCAGCCTTTCTAGCGTATCAATGCCTACTATCGGACTGGTAACGCGTTTCAGAATCCAGGCCAGCGCCACATGGCTCATCTTCCAACCCTTGGCGGTGGCAATCTCTTGCACCCGCTTCACGATCGCAGTGTCTGTATTGCTGGAGCCCGTCTCTACCGCGTCGTCTCTACTTTTCCAGGTAATCTGTGTGTCCGGCGGTTGTGCAAGATGGCCCCTGCACAGAGGAGCCCATGGAATGAGCCCGACACCGGTGAGCCGACAGTATTTGTTCATCTCACGCTCCTCTTCGCGGTAGAGTAGGCTATAGTGGTTTTGCATGCTGACAAATTTGGTCCACCTGCGTGATTCAGCGCAAGATTGCATCATGGCAAACTGAAAGGTCCACATGGAGCAGGCGCCGATGTAGCGCACCTTGCCTATCTTCACCAGGTCGTGAAGCGCCTCCATGGTCTCTTCAATAGGCACATCGGGATCGAAGCCGCTGACCTGAAGCAGATCGATGTAGTCGGTGCCAAGGCGAGAAAGACTGGCATTGACGGAGTGAAAGATGGCTTGCCGTGAGAGCCCCCCCTGATTGACGTACTCCTTGCCTTCTGACAACTGTAGATTTTATACGAGTTAGACGTTTAAGCTTCCTAGAACAGCTACAGAGGGTGGTGAGTCAAATTGTTTCCTGACCTGTCGAGAAATATAGGCCTGGGAGACCTGAAGACTTTTCGCGACATACCCACCACACTTGGTCAAAATGACCAATTCATGGCGAGGGATGTTGTACTTTTCCACGGTTTTACCAATAATGGTCTCGCTCCAACCATCTGAATACACGTTGGCTGTTGTGCCCAGGTCAGCTGCCGCCATCGCAAGATTCAGCTAGCAGGTGGAAGAATGGGAGCTGCTTGCAAGTGTCCCAGGTGTTGACGCCTTTATCGAAAGCAGCCTTTAGAATCGGCAAGCTCAGCGTCTCTCCAACTACCCAGTTCTTCCACATACGACTGCCGAATCCCTCCAAAGTTTTAGCTTTCTTGGGCTACAAAAAGGTAGAAAAACGTACCATTGTACCCAGGATGGGAACTGACACCCGGAGGCCGCACCTTCCAAGCTGCCTATATTCAACCTTTGTCACCTCCCAGAAGGGTGGGTCAAAATCGTCGGGCCCGAGAGCGAGCATCATCAATTCTCTTGTGGCCATCTCGAGAATCGCTCTGGGGGTCGTAAATGCAGCGTTGGAAGTGTTCTGGGTTGTAAGGGTTATTATCAGCGCGCATGAATAAGAAGTCGACCGCCTTTCTCTCGTCCACCTGCTTCAAGCTTTGTTCAATAATAGTGCGGAGCTGTTCCTCTCGAGGCCGGCGATTGCTCTCACCGGTGGCGTCAGGTTGTGCCGTCGCAAGTGCCTTCCCGTGCTCACGAAGTAGCTCCCCATAATCATACACGAGCTGCGACTGATCAGACTGCGTGTGTAAGCCCTCGTAGAGGGGTTTAGCGGGTGCTTCTTGAGCATGCGCTTCTGCACTGCACGTACTGGACCTGGGTGTGGATTGCCCATCTAAGAGGTGCACTTTGCCCGCAGCCTCGTCGTCAATTGCGGCGCTAAGAGCGTGTGCGGCGATGTCTTCCAGTACTGCGTGGGCGTCGTCACTTTCTAGGTCAATACGCAGTTTCAGGGCCCGGACGCCATCCGGGAGAAGTGCGTGAGACGCTTCTCTAAGCCGTACCCTTCATCTTACACGGACCTAGGCCGGTCTACCACCCGGAATCTCCTTTAGACACGGCAGACCCATTTTCCGATACGCCGAGATAATGGGGTTGGAAGTGGATAGCGAGCTGGCTGCGGAACTGCGCAAGTGCTCTCGGGTCCATCGCCGTTTCCTTATCGAGCACTACGATCTATACGTAACCCGGGGTTATGGGGGCAGGAAAGGAACTTGAACTTTTGAGGCAGAAAATTGATCGCAGGCTCATAGAGAGAAGAGGATCATCGATACCCACATTGAATGATACATACCCTGGATGGTTGCGAGTGAAACTTGTCCTGACCTTGGACAACGCAGAACCAACTGCGGGTGGGTTTGCATCTCATACCTCGCCATCACCCAAGTCAACAAACACTCAGGAGTAAAGCGTGTCTACCTCCATTCCAAGTTCCACCGCTTGCCTCTCTCTCTCCCCATCTACCACCTAAACCCCCTCCCCATCTACCACCTAAACCCCCTCCC
>Ga0247758_1000483_pt1 | contig 35061 bp, 25 predicted proteins | sample UWRJL156409C4_FD_180950 | JGI IMG/M metagenome (GOLD analysis project Ga0247758, IMG submission 180950) | Plant litter microbial communities from Arlington Agricultural Research Station in Wisconsin, United States - UWRJ-L156-409C-4 | ecosystem: Environmental > Terrestrial > Plant litter >...
ATGCACTCCGTGCACTGGCCACCCTCACGGCTATAATAACACGGCTTCCACTCTCGAAGATAGAAATAATTAATCACCTTCAACACACACTGCTTTCCAATGCCTTGACCCCTTTTGCATTTTAACATATATATAGCTTACCGTCTCCTTTTCTTAGGACAAACAGCACTAAGTACCCTGCTAGGGACTGGGACTCTATAATAAATCTGTTCTTCAGATTCTTATTAACGTACTCCTTTAAAGCTTTAACCTGTTAAGGGTTTAAGTGGTAAGGCTAAAAGCTGTAGAGTTTTACTCCTAGCTTCAGCTTGATTTCGTAGTCTTATAATCTGTAATCCAGTAATCGTAATATCTTTTTTTAAAACAGGGTAAACTTCTTATATTCCATAGGTACCTTAAATAAGTTAACTTCTTCACTTATCTATAAATTAGCTTCCTACTTCTTTCTACCTTTTAAATCGTTATTTAGGTAATACGGTAGACTCTTTAATCCTTTAACTGTCTTTATAAACTTAACTTAAACTATACTTAGTTTTAAGAGTTTAACGTGCTTTTAAATTCTTTATATATCTTTAAAACAGTTCGGTACCTTCTGGGTTTTCTTTAAATAGTAACTACTATTAAGGGACTCGCTAAAGGTAAGGTAGCCACTCCTTTAGTTAATTATAAGGTTATACTTTTCCAGCTAGGGCAATCTTAGTATTATGTTATACCTTATAACTAGTGTAACGTTAAAGTCCACTTAGTATTTATCCCTATCCACTTTAATTAAGAGTAGTAAGTAGTGGGTAACTTTACTATTATTATACTTATATAAGCTTTCTTCTCCGTTTTAAATAAGAATAGCCTTTTTATACTCTCTATTAAGGAGTTTCCTTCAGTTAACTAATAAGGGGTGCATTAGGTTAGAGGCACTTTTATTATTAATCACTACTTTTACTTTAAAAAGCCTCCCTCTTCCGTCTGTTAAGTTAACATTAATAGAGTAATACTTATACTCTTTTAATATCTAAGTTATAATAACCATTTATCCTTAAGGTCTTATCCAGCCTAACCTTTAAGTGCCTCTCCTTCTTCTTAAGGTTTTTACTAACTAGTAAACTACTGGTTTCCGGCCCTTTTAAAGGGCCTATAACCTTTTCCCAATTCCTTCTAAAAAAATAAGTAACTCTAATAAACCTAACAGTTAACCTTTCTTAAGTTTTCCCGCCTTAACGTCTAGTTAACTTTAAATAGTTTAATGTTTTTAAAGTCTTTAATAAGTTAATAGTATATTTTATAAGATTAAACTGTAGTAATATCTTCTTACTCTTAAACCCTTTTGTAATCTGCTTACTTTTACTATTCCTTAACCTTTCCTTTAAGGTATAGTAAACACGTTATAATTAGGCAGTTATTAAGCGACCCTCTTTACTAGCAGGTAGTAGGGGCTTAGTTAATTACAGTAACTTTTCACTTATTGTTAAACTCTCTTATCAGGGAGTAGGAGACTTAATAATAAGTTACTTCTACTTCCACCTTTATAATAGAGTAATCCTGTCTCTGTGTATTAAAAAAGTGGTTGTAAAGAGCCTTGAGCCTATTATGCTAGTTAAAAGTGCAGTTATGGTACACATAGTTAATCCACAATACGTCCTTATAACTAAGATAGTTAATATTAATTACAGGTATTACAGTTATAAAGTAGAAAACGGGGGAAGTAATACCTTATTTCTTTTCTTCTTCCACTTACCTTTAAATATGTTACTTCTCCTAGACTTCTTCTTAAAACTTAAGTAATAGTAACCTAATTTATTCTTCCATAAAGTAGTCCTCCTTAATAAGTTAGTATTTAAGTTAATTAGTAAAGTAAACTCTATTTTAAAGTTACAACCTAACTTTTATTACTCTGTCTTTAAACATTACAGTAAGGCTTTTAACTTATAAGTCCTCCACTTTATCTACTAGCTTTTAATATTTCTCCTTTAGCTCCTAAACCCTTCATTAATATACTTACTTTATGCCCTCTTAGGGGACCTTTAAGGTATTAGTTTAAAGCATATTAACCTTAATGTAGAGTAGCTATCTAAGCTATCCTTCTTCTAAGGAGGTAAGGGTGTTAATTTACTTAGCGTATTTAAAGTGTTTAAAAGTCTTAAGGGGTATAGTTAACAAGAATTTTCGTTTTTCCAGCTTAATTCTTTTAGTCTGCTTTTTTCTACTTTTTAAAGCTTATTTTACTGCTTAGATAGCTTAAAAAGCTAATTCTTTAACTCTTTTTACTATCTTAGTAAGGTCTAAGTCGGGGTTCTTCCTAAACTTCCTTAATTCCTAAGCTTACAGGGTAAAGTTTTTAAAGCCTATAACAGTTAACTAGAACATTTCTTCTTAAAGTTAGTCTTCCGTAACTTGCACCTTTAGCTACTTTAAGTTTCCACCTTAAAGTCAGTCTATAATAGTTTGCACTTCTGTAGCTAACTCTTCTAAGACACCTTTAAGGATTAAGTATACCACATTTTAAGGTTCTTCCTCTTTTTCTTTCTTATCTCCTATATCACACTTATTTATTTAAGTGCAGTTTTTTTCGTTACCTGTTATCCTGATATAAACGTCTTTTAAGTTAAATTTAATGTACTTCCCTCTGTTTAAAACTAGTTTCTAATTAACTTACTTTAATAACGGGCACTGCTGTATTATATAGCCTTTCTTACCGTAGTTAAAATACTGGATTTAGGACAGGTCTTTAAACTGCTTTTACTGTTATTATTATTAAGGTTTATCACAGTTAAGTCGGTTTTATTAATTTACTATACTAATGTTTTTTAATTTAAGGTAGTAACTTATTACAGTTAATTAGTTCCCCTTCTTAAGTTTACTTAATTAATAAGGGGTCTGTTCTTTCTAAAAGTTCTTTCGATAGTAGTAATTATAATACCAATTGTCGGCCTTAATAGCTATCTTAACTAACTCCTAAAGATAATCTGGTTAATCCTCCTAATAAAGGTCTCTAGTAACATATTCCTTCAGTTCACTCTAGAATAACATTACTAAAGCCTCTTATTTAAGCTTAGTTTTTACCACTTCCAGCTTAAAACGTATAGAGAACTTAAAGATTAAAGACGTCTGTCTTAAGGTTATAAGCTGTTATTTAGCCTGCCTTAAGGTGTCTAGTTCTTTAAACTTAGTCTAGAGTTAATTAATAAAGACGTCGAAATTGTTAAAAAGAGCCTAAGTCTCGGGGGCCTCCTTTTATGCTCTGTTTACAGAGAGGTCGTTAATTATCTTTATATAAAGTTTATATTAGCGAGTTATTGCTCTGTCTAGCAGGGCTTTAATAAACTTAACCTTTCCTTCTTCTTTAAAGAACTGTTCGTTATAATAAGTGATATAGCTTTAAAACTAAGCTATTTAAGACTTTAGTTATACAGAGTTTCCTTTAAAGCGTGATAGTAGGGGGAGCTTTACTTATTTCTTCTGTAACCCTTTAAGGTTGTTATTCTTTAGTTTAACAGTATTAAGTTAAGTTTAGAGTTTCTTAATAAGACTAATATAGCTTTTAGTATCTTTAGGAAAGGCTTCGTTAAGTTCCTTAACCAGTCCCTACTAGTTAAGGTTTAACTCTTTAAGGCGTGCTGTTAACTTATTAACAGTAAGGAGCCGAGGTTAAGCTTAAGCTTCCTTAAGCTCTTTACCTTTTCTAAAGGTCGATATATTAGTAATATTTAGGAATTTAATAAATAGCGTTTAGAACTGTGACGCTAATATCGTATTATAACCTACACCTAACACAGGCCTTAAGAGGACTGGTGTAAGTTAAGACAGAACGTATAGTAAGACGCTAACTAGTAAAGAGTGTTTTAAAGACAGTTTCTTAAGCTAACACTCTTAGACAAGGGGTTTATTGTTACTGTAGGTCGTTATTACTATAATGTATAGAGGTAAGTCTGAACAGTAAGATATAAATAAATAATTAAATACTAACGTGAGGAACCAAAGTCTCTTATAGAGGTTGTAAGTATAATTATAGCTATTTATACTAACTAACTAGAAGGTACTTCGTACCTTACTTAATCTGTTATGCTTAGTAGTGCACTACACAGTTACAGCTAAGCAGTTAACTAAGTAGTACTTAGTGTTGTCAGTCCTTATAGACTACTAAGCACTTTCTTACTGGTTATAAGGGCTTTGGGTCTTTACACCCCTGGCTTAGTGCGTTTGGATAGTATACACTGTCCTTCTACACTGTTCCTCGTGCAGGGGATTCGTCGGGCCACCCCGGCCTAAGTGACGGCCTGCAGGGTCGTCACATATAACTTCCATAATGAGAAGCGAAACAACCAAGGTATAACCACCTCTAGAGGTGTAAGATAAAGGCGTCGTACAGAAATTAGCGCCAGAGCCCTGGTAGTTAACATTAATCCCACTTAAACTACAGAGCAGTCTTACAACTTCCTTATGCCTAAACTCGGAGGCAAATAAGAGGGCTGTCTTATCGTAATCCCTAAAATAGTGACTTAAGTTCGTGCACCCTGAAGCGAAACACCCCCTGAAGCGGAACAAGCCAGACCAGGGTCCCCAAAACCACCTAGCCCTAATAAAAACAGCCACCACTCGATCAATTTCTTTCCAATTCTTTTCCTTCTTTCTGCAACTTATTCGTCATTAGAATAGCTATCTCCTACACTGAGGAAGACCTCCGTAAAGCCTGTAATGAAGCGCAGCGAACCTGAAGACTCCACTCCGTCGCTCGGAGATAAGCCATCCCCCCAGCCACCCTTTACCACCAGCTTAACAGCACCCTCCCTTATTCCGTCACCCACAAAGACTAATAACAGCTTTCTATTATGTAAGAAAGCCATCTAGCTAACTGGATACGGATTTAACAGGCCGCTAAGTATCCTCTTACCCACTTGCAGATTTGGGGCCTAGCTAGCCATATGATCAACCAACGTGGCGACCCTAAGCCACTTAGTATCCGCTGGATAGCTGGCTTTTTGAATCGCTACCCCTTCCTTAAGACTTAGAGAGCCAAATTAATAGATTTAATGCTGTTGGGTTTTTACAACCCTAACCCGGCCAGTGTGGTTAGAACAGTATAGCTAGATCCACGCAGCCGCTCTGCGGCTGCATCCGTTGATCTGCACAGCCAAGAACGCCAGACTCCACTGCCAACCTTATATTCAGTCAGCTAACCTCGCTTCGCAGAAGCGAGTGTGGCCAATGCACTCCGTGCACTGGCCACCCTCACGGCTATAATAATACGGCTTCCACTCTTGAAGATAGAAATAATTAATCACCTCTAACACACTGCTTTCTAATGCCTTGACCCCTTTTGCATTTCAACAAATGCAGATAAATTACGTAACAGAAGCTAAAATCCAGCCGCAGTTTAACCTCTTCAAGATACTAGAGATTAAGGCTATTTAACTAGAGAATCGCTATAATAAGGATAAAGCCGGCATTATAAAGGGTCTTAAAACAAATAGACTAATGGTAAAAACCTTTAAATATAAGGCTTTAAAGAAGAAGAAAGCTAAAAGCTATACTTAAACCTCTTTTATTAAGTGTATCTTAGTTATTAGCTAATTCCTCCCTTCACTTATAATTTTTAAGGGGAAGAGCGTTTAATAACAGTAATACCTTAAGGATATGAAGCTATATAAAGAGTAGTACTTTATGACGACTTTAAAAGGCTAGATTAATAACGAAACTGCCTTAAAGTGGTTAAGGAAGGTGTTTATTCCTTTAATTAGGCTAGTTAGACCCTTTTAGAAACGCCTCCTTATTATTAACGGCCACGGTAGCTATATAACTGTTAATTATATGTAAAAGGCCTATTTTAATAATATCCACATTATCTACTTACCTACCTATACCTCCTACGTCCTCCAGCCTCTTAATCTTTCGTACTTTAGTGTACTGAAGAGAGCCTACCGCACACGCCTTAAAAGGCTACTTATTAACGTTTATTACGATTCTTCCGTTACTAGTAAACGTGCGTTTCTTAAATGTTATCGTTTAGCTAGGTTTAAGGCATTTACAGAATCTAACATTAAGGCTAGGTGGATAGTAATTAGCCTGTAGCCTATTAATATGGTAAAGCCTTTAAGGAGTAAGCTCCTCTTAAGGAATTCTAACTAAACCACTACCTTAAAGCTCACTAACCGCGACTCTAACATTTATACGTTCTAAAAGCCTATCTTAGAAGATTTTAGCAATAAGCAGGTGGTTTGGTTAACCTTAAGGAAGTTTACAGAGTACAGGGAGCAGGCTAGGCAATTTGGGCAGTTAGTTAAGGTAATGCTAACAGATAAGCTGTTTCTCCAGAAGGTTAGTAAGGCTTTAGATGAAAAGGACTTCGAATTAACCCTCTGTAAGTGAAGAATTGAATCGCTGGAGGCTGAGCTTAATCGGTTACAGCGCATTAAGAGGAGGAGGATTAAACCGGATCCAAATACGCAGTTCGCAAACATCAAGTCGATTCGCGCTGCACAGAGGGCCGTGGGGCGCAATCCAGTGAAAGATTCAGATTCAGAAGAAGAAGAGGAATCTAGTGATGTAGAGAGTTATATTCAGGTGCTTTGAATTGACCGTTTTTTTCGTTGTTCTGTAAAGGGTGGTGGTTGTGGGGCCTGTAGTTCGGCTTGTTCCGCTTCAGGGGGTGTTTCGCTTCAGGGTGCACGAACTTATGTATCTAGATAGACATGTTTTTCTTCAAGCAGACATTTGAAGATTGAAACATGACCCCTTCTAGTGAATCTGATAAGTGGAGGCTCAGGGTCAAGAACTACATCATTGACATTGACTATCGAGGGGCAAGTAAACAGTCAGCCCCCACACTTAACCCTCGCAGCCCCTCACCTCGAAGCCCAATTACTGTTTCCCGCCTCCGAATTCCCCATCTCGAACATGGAAATCCGCTGATCCAACTGAGCCCTCTCGTCCTCAATCTGCTGCAATTGCAATATCCGCTGCCGTTGGACATTCAACACCTCTCTTCGAGCACGCAACGCTTCCAGTTCAGGTGCAGTATGGGAGTTTGGCGCTGGGACGGCAACAGGGAAATTGGGGTTGACTTCAGGGAGCTCGCTGTTGGCGGGTGTGTCGTATTGTGTGGGTGTGCTCCAGGCTGAACTGTGCCCGACTGGGGGGTTGCTGGGCGGAGGGAGCGGTGAGTCTGGGGAGCCTGAGGTGAGGGATGAGTTTTGGATTGGGTTGGTGTTGAGGCTAGAGTTGTAGCTGGGGTCGATCTGTGTGTTGTTAGTGACAATTCATCGACTGTCGCAGGGGAAGGGATATTACCTCGGGGCTGGAGTTTTGAGGAGATGCCGCTGAGTTGAAGGGCATCACTGTCGTCTTATCACTCGCCTTTGCGACCACTGCTTCGATGGGACTCGGGTCCCTGACCTCAACTTGCATCTCGGCTGACTGGTACAGGTGGTTCGATCGGTGGCGTCTGATGAAGATGATGATGGCAATACACAACAGCAAGACCGCGGCCCCCACCCCGGCCCCAATTCCAGCTTTGGCTGCCGTGGAGAGGCCAGAGGAGTCGATGTCGTTGACAGGAAGTGGGCTGGTTGGCGAGGGTTTAGGTGCAATTGGGCTTGATCTTGACTCGGATCGCGTTGGCGAGGGCCCAGTTGTACCAGTTGGGCTTGATCTTGATGGCGTTGGCGTCGTGGTCATCGCCACGAATTTCAGGCCAGGTGTCAACGGGTGAGTTTCGAGAATGGACAGGTCCGAGGATTTCCATCGGATTTGAATCATAGCCAAGGTGACGGATCCAGATGTGGCATACGATTTGTAGGAAAGCGCAGGCGCGCAGCTAAAGCCACTGACCACACAGAGCCAAGCAGTTTCTCCAGCCACCTCGGTTGGCCCTTGGTCCAAGGCGGTACCAGTGGGAGTGCCGTATCGTGTGCAGCCCGGTTCGAAGCCTGAGGGACAGATAGCTGGCGAGTAGTAGCCGACGAGTTTTTCCCAGTATGTGTACCAATTGGGCGGCATGCAGGTCGACGGTCCGAATCCTGTGTATGCGAAGGCGCTGGTCCCGCAGGGGGGAGTCCAGATGGTGGATAGCGCTCCTGCGGGTGATACGCGAGACATGATGCTATCCCCAACTCCTTCGGTCGCCTTCAACGACGTGTGATTGTCAGGTCGCGTCGAGAGACAACGTAGAAATCACCGCTAGACGTTGTCAGAGGAAACTTGCACCCTGACCCTTCCGATCCGGAGGGAAACTCTTGACTCAGATCAGTCGCTGTGGCGCTTTCAGCCGCTGCAAGTGACTGCCTCAGTGTCGAATCACGAGCCTGCAGATCCAAACTGGCGTCTGAGGCGCTCGGTGCGCCCAATCGCTGATGGCGAGATCCCCACTGATGAAATTGCATTGCTGGCCACGTGCGGCCCAGATGGCTCGATAAGGTAAACAGGGATAAAAACCTGGAAGTTATCCGAGATAAGAGTGAGCCTGGTCTGTTTGTTTGTTGCATGGACAATTCCGTCAACCAGCACTGAAACGGGACTTTGCATCCATTGAAAAAAGTAGCAATGGTGACAGAATTCAACGTCATTCCAACCAGTCAAGCCCAACTAGTAGTACCTGACAGTTGTGATCAGTATCAAGATGGACGCTGCCACTACCTGAGCCACTGCCAGGGAAGTGGTCAAGTCAGCGCCGGCTCCCCTCGAAACCAAGACAGCAAGCCAGACAACACCGACACTGAAAACCCCCACCGAAACAAGATACGGTAGTTCAAGCCCAATTCTACCCATTTGCCAGCCCAAGGTAAAATGCAAGGCTCGTACTGGCCTCATTGAACGTGCACTAAACGGCCTCGCCGCTCTCTCCACAGGAAAGTTGACCCGACGGTGACCGCTGGAATAGGTCAGCTCGCTGAGGTTCGTGGCATGGAACATGCTAGAGGCCCGGGACTTACAGGATGGAGTAGATGCAAGTCTGCTGAGCAATGCCTGCTAATGTATCCGACCAGTACTTAGCTTTCTCCGGATTTTGAGCGCATTTCGTGAGTCGGTCAGAGTTTTTTCTCTCACGCTTCATCCGCTCAAATCGCTCCCAGGCTATATATCTGCCGCCAACGCCCGCCGATAATCGATAGGAAGACCCGCTTCCCGCTCTTCAAGGCGTTTCTCAGTGTGGTACTCATAAACACACTGACAACGGTCTGCTTCGCCGTGCTTCCAGCCCTCAGGTCAATCCCGTATCGCTTTTGCAGTCGTTGAGTTTGCTCAAGATCGAGTGGTAATTAGTATCAGCCCATTGAGACGCCCACCACGGCCGACTTCGCCTTCGAATTCAAACTGGGGTTCGTTGGCTATGATTAGATACAGTATTCTCAGGCAGTTGTTGGAAACAGGACTCAAACTCACATTGACTTCGGCAACCTTTACCACCCCATAACACGGGAGCCATCGCCTCTACCGCCCCAAATCGCGGAAGCAGGCATCAACAAGTCGGGAATATATTTCACTTTCATCCTCGCGATACATCTGCCATTTCTCAAGCGGTGCATAAATGGGGCCATAGTGCTCTTGTTCGTTGGGAGACTAGGATTCGTAGCCAGATTCATGACCGAACAAGCCGTCGTCTTTGGCGATTTTGACTCTTCGTCCCACTATTGTCTTCTCTCCCGTCCCTTTGAAGCATGGCACCCGAATTGCATCCTGCCCATCTCGGGGACCGGTCAATGCAGATGAAGCAAACGTGGCCTGCCTGTACAAGTGAGACATCTGCAGGTGGTGGTATGGGGTATTTAAGAGGAATGGTCGGGGGCATATCCCGTGGGGTGTCGGATGCCTTTTCACCTCGCTCGAGATCTATGGGGTTGCGGCTGGTTGAAATTGTTCAGGGACTATCTTGCGTGCTTGTGATTTGCGTTCAATGTGACTCAAGAAGATATCTCAACGTTGCGTGTAAAAGAAAATTACTCAAAGCCTCACGATGAAGTTGAAGAAACTGAGGTAAGGCCCTGATCGGGCAGCATCCCAGAGGCAGCCTACTAGCCCAAAACATAGAAATCGTGCATTCTCGTGTAACCACATCTTTACCTCTGGAGAAGGTGCACTTTGCTATCGTTCCAGGTTTTACTGTCGACTGCTTGAACTCATCGGGAAACATGAAACAGGCCTGGATTTCCTCAAGCGGCAGAAAAATGCAAATCAGCACCTGAAAATATCGCCCAGCGGGAGAAGTGCATGACTGGAAGGAAGTCGCTCTTAAGGGAGCCAGAGAAGCATTTACATCGTCACCGCCACCAAAGCTTTGCTGTGTCACGTCTGTTGAGCCAGGTGTCTTGGCTGTGGTTCTTGTCGTCGGCTTTGACTAGGTACGGCAGTTTGGAGCTTTATAGTTTGTGAAGGGTCAGAGGGCAAACTTACAGTTAGACTTGATGCTGGTAAGATGGCTAGTTGGGTATCACAGAACGTGTTGAACCACTCGTAGAAGGCGATGGCTGCAGGCTGCACGAAACCAGCACCGAGAGCCGTGTGGGTATCGTGTCAGGACCAGCAACTCGAGGCTCTGGCAGCATCCGCGCTGATTTCAAGCCCCTGTTGATTGTAGCCGTCGTCATGGAGTCTCAGAATCCACCTCGCAAGTTGCTCTCGATCGATGGTGAGCTCCCTCGAAAGAATGTCGAGCTCTTCTTCCACGAGGCTCGGCACCTCGGCCAGCATCCGGGGCGACTTCCGCGCCCAGGTCTTATGCATCGCCGGGAGCAGCCTGTTAATCTCTTTCCTCTCTCTGCCATCGTCGGAAAAAGTCTCGGCTCGGCCAGGGAGAGGATCATAACCATAGATGCTGAGACTGCGCAGTGGATATAAGCGTTGCATTTCCATCCGAACCAGAGGGTCCGGGTGGAAGTACGCCGCAATTCTTCGACCCTCAGCGCTGGGCTGCGGACTTTTGCCTGTGGTGGTGCCGCCAAGGAGCTCAGGTACCTACCAAGCCCCAGGAACCAGGAACGCAGACCGCCCGAGGTGACCGTTGGCGCCCTGTTCCCTTTTTTGTTGGCTAAGAAAAATACCTGTTCAGTCTGTGCGCGCAGGGTTCCCCCACACACAGATGAGATGGAAGGCTTATATTCTGCCAGATAGTGAGATTGATGGACCGGTTGACAGCGCATTCTATTGCAAGCGTCTTGGTCGAGGTCCGATAGACCTCGCATTCGGATTCCGCGGCGCCCGAGTCCTTGCAACACCGCCTTTTCGAGAAGTGCAAACCCTGCAAAGAGAGAGCCTAATGCTACCACCTTCTCTTCAACCTCCTGGGCGACTGAAAGTTAACCTCGCGGGAGTGTGAAAGTCAATCTCGTGAGAGTCCGAAGGTCAAGCTACTGGGAGTCCACCAAGGGTGAATCAACACATAAGATAGATATAAAAACCTCTTGACCTCGCCGCCTTTCTCCTTCTAGCATCATCATCACACTCCCAGTCTTATCCCCAGCACCAGCCTCTTCCCGACATCACTTCCACCTTTTTTCCCCTCCAAAGACATCGCTCTGAAAACCGCCAAAAATACACTTCACAACCCTCCTCGCCGCCACCCTCACCCCCATCTCGGCCCCCAACACCGTCCTCGGCTGGGCCCAAGACGCCAAGGGAGTTTGGGTGGCCAACAACAAGGTCTACAGCCGCGTCGGCAACTTCAACAACGTCCACGAGTCGTGCACGCGCATGAACTCGCAACAGGTCTACACCGACAAGCGCATGTGCGCCTACTGGGTCAACGCCAAGGGCGAGAAGCGCTACGGCTACTGCGCCAACCGCAACAACAGGGTCGACTGTGTTACCGGTTGCGAGAGGTACGACGTGTGCAACCTCTCGCAGGAGGATGGCAGTTGCAAGTGGGGACCGGCCGCGTGCATGGAGAAGATGGGCTGCGGTGGTAGGGCGGGCGACGCGGATTGCCTTAACATTAGTAGGTTTTTTTCCGCTTGATGTGCTGGCCATGATTTGAATGTGCTAACGAGAAATCATCAGGCTCCAGTAAGATTTGCTAGTAGATCTATGGGACTTTGACCGCCCCATCTGCTCAACCGATGGTCGGCTTGACGAGGGTCTCCTGAGATGTGGTCGGGACTTGGGAAGTAGAGGGGCGTGGATGCAGCTGGGAGATACACGGGGCTGGGGTTCTGATTCTTGTATATTTCGAGCGACGAAGATTACTACAAAGACATACAAATCCCCGCCATGGTTAGCCTTTGTACGCTAGGCCGAGTTCCACGGGGTGTCTGGCTACAGTTGTGTACCTGGTTGCGTTTCGGAGCATACCCGGATATCTCTTTCACCATTACCAATCCAAATTCTAAACTAACCGTGGGGAACGCCGAACAGAGCAAGGAGAATTTTGATTCAGGTTTAGGAATTTGTAGACCTGGCGAAGAGATGAGAGACCTTGCGGATGAGGTATTTGAGCGCTGTGCGCGATTCGAGATGCGGTGTAGGCGGGAGAAGGTAGCGGACCATGGATTGGAGCACTTATACCATGAACCTGATGGCCCGGTAGACTGGAACACAATTTGGCTACTGTGGTGTCTTTTCGGACGCGTCGGTCAGTCCATCACCTTGGAGGACGTTGTGCGGTACCATAACCCGCCAGGTGCCGATGCAATCATCCAGCTCACGCAGCGAAACCAACTACGCATCAAGGATGAACAACAACACTCGTCTGCGGAGCGGTTGAGTACAGGAGGGCTAAAGCGACCTGGGGATGATGATCTTGATCGTGCGAGTATTCTCCCCCCTCCGAAAAGAGTCAGGACTCCCCAAGACCCGGTTTAAAAATTCATCAGGGAGTCTCAACATTCTCAGTCCACATCAACTGTTCCGGTCCCAGCTCTCTTCTCGCGGAGCCGCAGACAAACACAGAAGAATCCATCATCAAGGCCCGCTGGCCAAATGGTACGGCGTTCGTTTTCAGCACTAAAGATTGCGCGTTTGAGTCGCGCGTGGGTCGGCGAAGGGCGGATTCTCTCATTTTTGATCTTTTGCAGGTGGTTGCTGACTCGTCTCATCACGGGGGTGGGATTTACAGTCTCTTTGTGTCCAGGGAGGGCTGTGGGGCTAGGGATCGTACTGTCAACTTCCTTTCACAGTTTATTGTCAGGTCCTAGGTAGTCTCGGAAATCCTTACTTTCTTGCAGAGAAGATATTCTCCGAGAGGGTGCGTGTAACAATTCGGTCAAGAAAAACTTTGTTTTTCAACGTCACACCCGGCGTTGGGAGAACTTTCTTTGATGGTTTGCATACGTGTCATGCCGACACGCCTCCGAGAGGGTAAATTCCCGCTGCTTGTTGTGAACAAGCTTCCGGCAAAACATCTGCATCCGACCCCAACTTCGTAAGCGAGAATGCCGGCAATGCAGGTTCCGCCCCAGACAGCCGTTTCCCACATTCTTCCCGAACGAGGCGGGAAAATACAGTCCATCACGGAAGAATCCACCTGAAATTGGAAAAAGCCAGATTATCCGGGGCGTGACGACGATGGAAAGGGAACAGCCACGGCGAGGACACCCCTCAAATAGGAGACACCGCGTGCAATTGCCCACCCGTTGTCATCGCGTTGAGTCAGGCATCGTCTGGTAGTAAAAGACATTTGCGAAGATGCGGTCTCTCGGGATATCAGGAGGCATCATTGCCTGGGCTCTGGGCGGTGTTGCGAATGCCGCATTTGGACTGACTTCCAAGGGTAACTCGTTCAGTGTCGACACCAACGCAGGGTTGGTGTTTGACGTCAGCAAGTGAGCAACTGCAGCCGCATGCCATAATTTTTTACTGACAGCCTTGCAGGACCACCGGTGATATCACCAGCCTGCTATACAACGGCGTCCAATACCAAGGGACCAGCAAAATGACGCACCTCAACTCAGGTCTGGGCACCTCCAAGGTCACAGCCGAGACAGTCAACGGCTACGTCAAGATCACCGTCGTCGCTGGCTCTCAGCCTGTGACGCAATACTACGTCGCCAAGCCAAACGACCCAGCCATCTACATGGCGACATACCTCACCGGGGAGATCAACCCCGGCGAGTTGAGGTTCCTCGCACGTCTCCGTCGTTCCGCAGTGCCCAACGGATGGCACGGTGATGCCGCCGTGCTCGACGGCTGCACCGCCTTTGAAGGCAAGGACACCTTCAAGTGTCCCAACGGCCAGACCAGATGCAAGATGTACACCGCCGACCGCTTCATCGAGGATCAGGTGCACGGCGTGACCGGAAAGAACGTCGGCATCTGGATGATCATGCCCGGCACCGCCTACGAGACATCCTCCGGAGGGCCCTTCATGCGAGACATCAACACCCAGAGCGGCGACGACCAGGAACTGTACTGGTACATGAACTCCGGCCACGTCCGCACTGAGGACTGGCGCTTTGGGCTCCACGGGCCGTACGCCATGCAGTTCACGTGAGCCACTTTCCCATCCCCATCCCCATCCCCCCTTGCCACTCCCCAACCCCCAACCTACCTACCCAACCTACTAACCCCCTCCAGAACGGGCGCCAAACCCTCCCCCACCCTCGACACCTCATTCTTCTCCACCCTATCCATCCAAGGATACATCCCCCCCTCCAAGCGCGGAACCACCTCGGGCTTCGCCACCGGCGTCTCCCCTCCCTTCCAGCCCGTCCTGCACTGGTCCAACCCCACCGCACAATACTGGACCATCCCCTCCTCCTCTTCCGGGGCATACACCTCCCCGGCCATGAAACCCGGCACCTACACCGTTCGCCTCTACCGGAACGAATTCCCTATCGCCAGCGACACCGTGACCATCACGTCTGGCTCCAACACCGTCAAGAACATAACCTCTACCGAACCCACTCCCCTTGTGGTATGGCGCATCGGCTCCTTCGACGGGCAGCCTTTTGAGCTCAAGAACGGGGACAAGATTGAAAGAATGCACCCCGAGGATGTGCGCATGGGGACGTGGGGCGGGAATTATACGGTGGGGAAGTCGAGCGCGAAGGACTTTCCGATGGCGCTGTTTTCGAAGGTTGGGGGGGCGGCGACGGTAGGTTTTGAGCTGACGAAGGGGCAGGCGGGGGCTGAGACGACGCTGAGGGTGGGGACGACGTTGTCGTTTAAGGGGGGACGGCCGAGTGTGAAGGTGGGGAGTTGGACGGGGAAGGATCCGGGTGCGCCGGTGGGTTTTCCGCCTTTCTTTTTCCCGTTGTTGGTTTGGTTGGTTTGGTTGATTGGGAAGTGAAAGGAGTGCTGACTTGTGGACACAGAAATTGATCGACTCGAGGGGCGTTACGAGGGGGGCGTATCGTGGGTACGGGGAGGTGTACACGTGGAAGATTCCGGCGGGGACGATGAAGGAGGGGTCGAACACGTTGACGCTGGGTGTCAGCGGCAGTGGTGACAAAGCCTTCTTGAGCAGTAACTACGTGATTGATGCGGTCGAGCTTCAGGGGCCGGTTGGACCGTATAGTCCCAAGGTGTGAACTCGAACGGGGGGTTGGTCAGATGGTAGTGGATTTTCAATTGTGTTTTCTCGTGAGAATATCTCCAAATTTTAGCCTTCGTCTCACTTACACTATGGCCCCACTTAACCCTAGGCATGCTTTGGGCCTATACTCTAAGATTCCAGGCCATATCGCGTTTTCGGGAGGCCTTCCTGCATTCTGGAAAGGCCTATTTAAACGCAATTAATGCCTCTGATGATGCAGCCAAGGTCTCTCGCGATGCGGTCAAGGCCTTTTAAGATATGGGGAAGGCCTCCCCCAAGGCAAGAGGGACGTGTCGTATACCTGACAGATGCAATCATACAAGGAGGTCTTATCTTCATTCATCTTTCATCTACAAACGCTCCGGTTTCTTCTTCCCTCCATTGTTTTTTTCGAGGGAATAACATGTGTCACACCGCCTGTCGTCATCAAAGATTGGAAGTGGAACTTCCCACCAGTTCCATCTGGCTTCCCACAGTTCTAGCATCCATTCTTCATCTTTTCGTCACCCCTCCACGTATCGTTCATATACAGCCACTTCGACCTTTTCTTCCCCTCCCTCTGCCTCTCGTAGTTGTAACACAGATCGCATCGTCTGTCATCGCCGTAGTTGAAGCACTCCCCCTCAGCTCCCTCTGGCTTTCCACAGGTAGCACAGCCCTCTTTCACCCTAGTGTTGCCCCTCCACTCGCCCTTCTCGTATAGACGTGGCGGTTGCTCTCCGTCGTGGACCTTCTGGTGCTGACTACAGGCGATGCATCGACAGTCGACGCCATAACCGTAAAATCCTGGCAGCGTACCTTCTGGCTTGCCGCAGTTCTGGCAGCCGTTGGTCTCTCGGGGGGCCTGCCACTCGTCCTTCTCGTAGGTGGTCGCCGATCGCTCCTCGCCCTCAAGACTGCAGCGGATAGCTACTGAACGGGAACCAGAGAGGTCCCGGCAACGGCGACGTTGTGAATCTTGGCGAATGTGGAGAGCTCCCGCCAAGATGCCAGAGTCCCTTTTCAGGGGCAAAACAGTGGACTCAGGTGATTGGATACCAGGGGCTGACCCCTGCGACAGCACTAACCCCACCATGACGCCACTGTCAGGGGCGCGGGACAGCAGACGCGTCTGGCAATTTCATCCGTCGCGTCTCGCCCGACGTGGCTTTCGGTGCCTCCTTCCTCAACTTCACCTTTGCAAACAACGCCCCCAATCAGTTCAAAATGGTGTGGACGCAAACCGTTCTCGACGAGTTCTTCGACGTCCCGCCATTGGTTCAACAGCTATTGGCGCAAGAACCTGTGGTCGACAATGCGGATGTGGAATCCGGCTCATATTCGGGCTCAGACGCGTATTCGTACTCGACCGGCACCGACGATTCGGACGAGGAGTCTTTGCTCCTGCCAGGAGAAAACGCGACACACCGCAACGAAATCAGCGAGCCATTGCGTCGGTATGTCTACGACGAGCGCACCCCGTGGGAGACACTCTTCAGCGACGTCCTCGAGCAAAGCTACACCGACGATGGCGACGATCACGGCTACGACGACGCGCCCCACGGCCCGGGCTGCCTTTCCGGCGCTGAGGAAAGCGAGAGGGGCGATGCGGAGGGCGACGAAGGTGACTACTCTTCAGAGGAAGAAATGAGCGATGCCGAGGAGCTTGCCCAACAGTTCATTGCCGACTCCGAGATGCGCGGCCAGGCCCGAGCAGTCTCAGAAGATGGACAGAGCGTCTCCATAAAGTCGGAATACTCGGAATACGTCGCTTGGGGTGCTCACATCAACCGCGTGGTCGACATCCGCATTCCTCGTCACGCGCACCCGAACACAACCCACCAAGTCCCGCCAACGAAGAACCACCAGAAGATGACGAGCTTTGGGCCGAACAAGTGGCGATGACCGAACAGAGGGGTTGCGAGCATTCCAAAGTCAAACCCTGCTGCGTTTGGGACGTCTTAGATCCCACTGGGACATGGCAGTATTGTGAGAGCGGCGCCAGAGGGGATGCCTGCTGCCGAGGTGCGAGTCACCCAGGGTGTGAACGCAGACGGGCCCACCAACGGACCACGTACCTTAAGGAGACGTCTGAACCCAGTTCGTGCGCCGAGTGGGGCTGCTTCGACCACCTCGGGGAGAAAAACAACTACTGCAACGTTGATGGGAGCGCCTGCTGTAACGACGAGGGGCACTCGGGGTGTAACCTCAGGCTCATCCGCCGGGGACTATCTGAACGTGACCTCCAGATGAATTATATGAAGGACTCGCGCTTCAATGGGGGCTGCATAGACTACCGCTCCGGGAAGAGGCTTGACGACTGCTATTGGCATAAACATAGAGGGCAATGCTACCACTCTCGCCGGGAGAGTGAGCGGGCCCGCTTCACCAGACAATCTACCTACGACCAGGACCTGGAGATGCATCAAGACGACAACTCTGACGACTGCTCGCTCGGCTACGAGACGGATGAGGGCGACGATTGCTCGTACGGGTACTCGGACGGAGAGGACGGAGACTACGGCATGACCGACGACGACGATCCTGGCCAGTCCAGCGAGGGCGAAGAGTCCGTTCAAACCCCCGGCGACTCGTACATAAATCCATGGGCCCAACTCTCGGCCGAGAGGTTACATTCTACCATGGCCGCAGTCATGATGCAACCACGAGACAGGCCAGACTGCCAACCCCCATCCCCATCCCCATCCCAAGTCGCGAGGTTCAACGCTGGATCGTTCATCCTTGCCGACTGGCTGGATGGCTCGATACACCGATGCATCAACTTGGCCCAATTTCGCTCACTGAGCGCCGACGTAAGAAAACAGTTCTTCAACTCGGAGCCATTTCGTAAGGTAATGCATGATTGGCATGCCTGCGGCCTTCCGGGCGTCAGACACTCTGGATCCCAGCAAGCACCACAACCACAGCCCTCTCAACCACCGCAACCACCGGCCTCCCAATCCCACTTCACCCAGTTCCAGTCCGAATCCTTCACGCCCGACGACGCCGCCCCCTTCGACTCAGAGTTCTCCCGCCTCGCCTTCTCCCAGCACTGGCTCGGCTCCCAAGAGTACACCCGCCGCCGCACCGTCGCGCCCTCCGCCGCAAAGGCTACCAATCCCTCTGCCTCCTCACCGGAATCAACCCGCCCCCGCACAGAATCGCACACTGCAAGGGTGCACTGAGAGAAAAACTCGTCAACATCGTCGACCTCGTCGATGCCCACCGCACCGGGAAGGCCGTCAAGGTGTGGGACCCGAGTAAGTTTGAGGCGTTCAAGGCGTATACGCTAGCGCCGGAGCATCGGGTTGCGCCGGGGGTGGTGAAGGGGACGGAGTTGGAGGTGTTGTTGAGGGATTTTACGAGGGGGCCTGGGAGGATAGTTGGTGGGAAGCGGGAAGGGGAGGTGGGGTTTAGATAGGGTTAAGACGGGGAGGGTGGTGAAGTGTTGATGGCGGGGGTTTTGGAGGTGTGGGGTGGCTTGGGGCATAGAGTCAAATATGGGGCGGGGACGCAGGTCTTGAGAAGAAATGGCAACATTATGTAGGGGATAAGCGGTTCAGGGAACAAGGGTGTTCGGGGTGGTTATTCAGGCATACGTAGATTCTGCTTAGGTCATACATAGGTAGTGTTTAATACAGCAATGTGAACGGGGATGCTCTTGTTGAATTCTACGCAGCCAACCAGAAACGCAGTAATTGGAAGTCGTGAAGTGTGTTCCCTTCACGAAGCGGTCCGCGCGACCGCGAGCCCCTAAATTGCGGCCCAACCGCTCGCAGAGCGGCTAACTAAGGAATGATTACGTAATTTGACAGCTCTCCCGTCGGGGCGATGGTGATACCCATCGGAATTATTACCCTTGATCTCTCCCCGGTGTTTCTGTCTCTTGAGTCAAAATCACAGACCTAGCCCAGAGGCTCGATAACTGCTCAAACAAGCTTTGGCAGAAGGCGACGGGGGTCAGAATCCTGAACCAGCTCACAATATGCTTGCGACGCGATCCTCCACTGCGAGGTATGCAGAGAAGGACGTTTACGCGTCCTCAAGATGGCACTTCACAACTAGAAACTCGGCGGAGATGAGGTCAGCAAAGCACTGCCGATTAAACGTGACGTCCTCTACTAAAGGTACATTTCCTATGAGCCGAGTGGTTTCCCGACATGACCGAATACAGCATCACTAAGCCTGATGGTGAGTTGAAGCTGATCTGTTTTGAGACTATTGATTCTAGTTGCGATGGTCTAAGCTGCTACTTAAGCCGCTTCCAATATTCGCTATTCGAGGCCGAGTTCCAGCAAAAGCTCTCGCCATCATCCGGACCTTCATGCCGCTCTTCCATACGACTCCATGTTCGAAGAGATTTTAGCCGAAAAGGCTCTCGAGCGGGTTTGGGAGTGAAGTGGGGGTTGTTTCAAGCATGGACGTCAGGCCTAGAGGGAGTCTGAATTTTTGTTGAGATAATCTTCCCTGCGCCCCTTCCTTGATCTATTTGCGTATTGGGTAGTTTGGAAGGGTAGTTCACCTCCAAAAGTCCAGTTGTCGAAGGAAGATCGATGGCTGGAATGCTCGCCAGCGTTGAGAAGAAAGTAACTCGGACACAGTCTGGATTCGGATTTAGATATCTACCTAGTACCCCGTTCCAAGTGCAATGCCAAACAAGCTGAAGCATACCCAGACGATGCCTTGATGAATGAGGTTTGGCGAGCAGTAGCTGTTGATGCATTTACAGTTAGCACTAGAGTAATGCGCGGATTCTCTTTCCTCATACCTGTCGCCAGCGAGCTGGACAAATCCTGACCAAAAAAAGCCAACTTGCCAACCAAGTTGTGATTAAAGGAGCGACCACCACCCAGTGGCCCCGAGAAAGGTAGTTGGGGCCTTCGGCTTTTCGAGCTTCTGCCCTATCAATATACTCAAATAGGCTCGAAGCAAATACAAGTATATAAGCCGAGCCAGCAACAAGATAATACAGTGATCCGCCGTAGAATAGATGTGCCGCCTGGGGGAACGCTTTGTACGTGTTGGTATGCACCACGTAGTACCCCCGGACGGTGGCGAAGTGAACAACCGTGCCTGCCGTGTAGAGCGCCATGACTTGCAAAAGCAACTCGGCGATCATGTTCGAAATGAAACTTGATCTCCAGGGCTTCCCGCGTTTTGTGCTGACATCGGCAATGAAGCCCAGGATGATCCAAGACAGGCGTGGTCGCAACGTGTAGAACAGCATCAGCTCCCAAATTTGGAACTGGTCGGCGTATCCCGGCGCGGATTTCGTCAGGGCGGCAACACACGCATTTGCCCCGAGCTGCAGACCAAAGGGCAGGATCCACATGTACCGCCAGGGGTTACCGTCTTCGTTTTCGAACATGCCGCACGTGATGATGCGGATGATGGAGCTGTTGCCGGCAAGAATCGATAGGATGGTACAGACGGCATTGATGGCGGCGTAAAGTCCGAGGATGCTGGAGGAGGGCGGACATACTGGGTGCTCGGATTGCGAGCTGACGGACCATGACCAGGGAAAGAAGCTTTCGGTTGTGGCTTCGCTCATATTGGCTGAGTTGTGGAAAGTGATTCAAGCTGGAATGCGAAGATTCGGGAGACAAAAAGCATCAAGCGCTCGGGGCCAATGCGGGCATTTGATCTCATTATTGTACTCTGTGTCAACGCGCTTCTCTTCGCGCTTCATGCTTGAGAAGTCAGAAAATGGTGTTATGCTTGCAGTGATTATGTCCTCTTTGCTTGCGGGTGGCGCCGGCTCCTCCAATCGGTGATGGCGTGGTAACGAACGAGGCTGGGGACATGGCATGATTATTTGCCGGGCTCAACACCATCTTCTTCAAGTTGCCAGCAATAAAGCTCGACATAAGGTGTTTATTAAATATTAGCGCCCGTGGCGTACTGTGGCGTAACAGAGCACACATGGAATCTGCCCCAATCGACGGGCAGTCAGGTTGGCCAAGGACCATTCCGATGTCGTTCTAACCCTGGACTCGAACAAGCAGCAAATTGTCAGCCACCCTCGGACGCCACAATCTATACCCCAGGGCCCGACAACACCGGGCACCGCCCAGTCACAGTCACAAGTTCACGAGGAGGCCGCCGACTTCCTCGATGACGAAGAGGAGTATTACGGTCTGACGTGGAGTTACAGGCGGTATATATTGTCTTCCAGATGCTATGGCTTGCACACTTAGTATTCTGGCATTCCTTTTGAAAGGTTGGCTTAGTGAGGAGAGCGTCCGTTTGGCCGGCCGTCACAAGGATCTTGCCAACGGGGCAGCTATATTTCGAGAAATCGTCTACTACGACGACAACGAAGACTTCGGCCCGGAAGAAAAGGCATCCCATAACAGCAGAAATAGCAAAGATGTCCCAGTGAACCCTAATAACCAAATCGATATCACTGTTGATGCCACTGGGCCTTCCAAGGACGAGAAAATCAGGCGTTTTCAGTCCGCGATTCTCGCGATGGTCACTTCTATGAAAGACTACACCAGGGAGGTACAACTACCTGCATTCTACTAACTGGGCCAGTAACAACGCCCATTCTGTGTATCAATATACCTCCTCGTCGCTTGGCCCACACCGTCATCAGATACGTCCCACAGGATGTCCAGTGATTGCTTGGCGAGGGTGACGCTCTCACTTTTGATCGGCTGAAAAGGGAGCTCCAACGCTGACTTGAGGAGGCATGGAAGACATGGTGTGTGTACCCGAATCCGCCACAGGCGCAAAGCTCCCGAGGAAGCTACATTGGATCCAGCTACAAGAAGGATGGGATTTCTGAACGATTCTTCCAGCATCGGAAACTGCAAAAGCTCAGTGGGCACCATCGCTTCATCAAGGAGCACAATTACACCTTGTGACAAAGTGCAGGAGCAAATATTCGCAAGTACAGTCGGAAAACAATGTAAAGAAAGAGTTTTTTATTTTATTTTTATCGACAGTCCTCAATGGCAGATGAGAGTCTAGGAGAGACCCTGAAACTTCCACCTCGAAAGATATAGACAAGAAGCCGCCAGAAGTTACATCGACAGAGACCGACCAACAAAATATGAACAACGAAAAATTTCCAAGCGTATTTACCAGAAGTAGGAATGCATCCCAGCATTCAAAAGTCATTTAATCAAAGCACCTCGCGGAGCTGGCTCCCCTCAATGCGCATCCGGCGAGTCTTTCGGGGCCCCTCGGCACCAACGGCAGGAGCGGGAGCGGCACGCTTCTTGTGGGTGGCCCAGTAGTTGTCCAGCGCAGTCTTGACCGCCTCGACGTTGTTGTACGGCTGGAGGGACGCCATGAACTGCACCTTCTCGGTGATAGCGGCGGGAGTGAACTTGGCGGGGGCAACGGCCTCGGCGCGCCAGCGGTTCTCCATGGGGTCGCGGAAGGCGGTCTCGGGGTATCCAAGGTCGGCAAGGGCGGTGACGTTGAAGGCGGCCATCATCTCGTGCTGGTGTTGTTAGCCTTGAACCTAACAAGGGGGAAAAAGAGAAAATAGGGGTGAGTGAAAAACTCGAAAAGAAACTTACATCCTCATGGATGAGATTGTGGCAATGGAACATATACAGCCCATCCCAGGGCGCATAGTGAGCCTCTACCTTGACAATCTCATTCGGGGCGAGCCATACGACATCTTTTGTTTCGGTTAGCCTTTTCCAGGGGTTTTGGGGCAAGGGAATGTGTCCGGTATGGTTGCCCCTGAATGAGATCTAGGGGCAGCCATGAAAAAGGGGTCAGAAGACAGAGATGTGCACATACCCTTGAGTCCCGCAGCCTCGTACGGCAGAACCGAGCGCCCACTATCACTGGTCCTCGACACAACCTTGAAATCAATCAAGTGAATATGAATCGGATGCGTCCACCCGCCACCGCCATTCTCCAGCTCCCACAGCTCAACCGTCCCCCTTGGCACATTCGCCAACACGCGATTCTCGACCTCATTGAATCCCACCCCATTGATCTTCCACTGCCCATTTGTCCTGTGGAACTCAAAGTGATGATCGACCGTCGGCCCCGCCGGCGGCGGGAAGTCCACCAGCGCCAAGCTCGCCGGGACCACACTGTTATCCACCACGGGCCCAGCACCGACCACAAACCGCATGACCTTATCCGTATGCAAATAGTCGTCATCCTTGCCGACATCCTCATAGTTCCTGAGCGTGATATTCTGCCCTGCAAAGGTCGAAAAGTCAAACACAACTTCATACCGCTCAGCCATCGAAATCCACAGGTTGTCCGTCGTGATCGGCCCCGTCAACAGCCCGGCGTCAGACGCAATGACCTGGAAGGGAATCTTTGCGGTGGACCCCGTCTGCCGCTGGAAATACAGCCGGAAGGAGCGCGAGACGGCCGCGTCGAGGAAGCGGAAGCGGTATTTGCGGGGTTGCACGTTGAAGAAGGGCCAGGGCTGGCCGTTGACGTGGATGACGTCGCCGTAGAGGGAGTCGGTTTCGCCCGCGGGGGAGAAGAGTTTTCCGTTGGATTGGTATTGCTTGGCGGAGAGGATGAGCGGGATGTCGAAGGTGCCGTAGCCGGAGGGTAGGCCGAGGGCGTCTTCGGCGGGGTCGTGGATGATGTAGCCGCCGGCTTGGCCGAAGTAGGCGTTTTCGGCGGTCTGGGGGGTGGTTAGTCATGTTGTGACTGGAGTGCATGATGGAAAAGGGTGGTTTCTGTTGTGCAAGGTAAATAATATGTTGCATAGAATACTTACATGGTCGATGGCGTGGTCGTGGTACCACAGGAAGCGGGCGGCTTGGCTGTTGGGGTAGTAATAATCCTTGAACTGGCCGGCCGCAGTGACGTCCTCTGCCCAGCCATCCCAGGGGGCACGCTGTGATACTGTGTTAGCCAAGCCCCAATATCACTTCAGACATGGCACTCACCGAGTACGACCCGTGCAGATGCACCGAGGTATCCATCGTGGCATTGTTGATGAACCGCACGACCGTCTCGCGGCCCTTCTCGATCAGGAACGTCGGGCCGGGAGAGATGCCGTCGTAGCCAACTAGGTCGGCCGGGCCCTTGTTCGGGTACACTGTGCTCTGGAAGGCGTTGATGTTGACCTCGTAGTAGTCGATGGGGTTGCTGGTCACCGGGTTGGTGATGGTCATGGCCGGCGTCTTGACCGGCGGAATGGGCAGCGGGAACTGGTACAACCACGTGTACGCCGGCGACTCCCAGTCCTTACCAAGAACAGGGTGTGCCGCCAAGATGGCCAGCGCCACCGAGTTGAGCGTGGAGAGGATCATGTTTTGAAAAGAGTGTTGTTAATAATGAGTGTAAGTTGGCCGTTGCAGGCAAAAGAGTGAATGGAAGGTGTCGTCTGAGACGGAACACCGGGGGGAAAGGGGTGAATGAGTGTTGGTGATGAGGTGATGAAGTGAAGGAATGGATGATCAAGAGATGCTCTTATACTTGAACACGTCGTGATGTACGCCGTTGAAGAGGGCAACTCTAGTCGACGCTTCAACCAACCAAGGCAAGACCTGCCTATTCGACGGCCGCGATGGCCTCGCGAACACTTTCTCCATCTCGTGAGCCGCTGTATGCAACCACCGGGCTCTAGCTGAGGGTGAAATCAATAATTCAAGTCTAGTGCCGTGGGTGGAGCGGCTAGACTAAGGGGATGCTGCAGCTAGGAGGGCATCTTTACCTTCGTTTTGGAGTCATCGAAACGGCCAGACTGGAGATGGCGGATTCAATATCACACAGCTGATGCCCCACCCTATGCCTGAGCACGGAAGGTGGGAGAAGATGGAGGGGGTCTTACACATTGATCGAATGTCAACAGCACGGACTACGTTCATGATTGGAGAGAAGAGTGTCAAATGGTGTGTTGCTCAGCCAGGATCGTGGTGCTAGGGCGCTTGTGCGGGTACACGCAAATACGCGCATGCCAGGTACCCAATGCGGTTGCGGGGATGAGCTGCAGAATCGACATGGCTTCCACCGCAGCCGTCTGCTCGGGAAAGGGGGGCTTGCATATGTGCATCGCCAAGACGGCCTGTAATGACATCATCCCTGGGCAAAAGACCCCGTGCGCTGCTCTTGGTTCTTGTGTTCATCATCTGTGGCGCCTTTATTGTGCGGTTGAATGACTGTGGTTTTGAAGGTGGGTATTCCTGATATTCTCACTGTAACCGGAAGCTACTACCAGTGCCTGTAAATGGCATATCAATGGTGTTAGCGGACGTGGTACAACTGATAGTCTCGAACTGGCAACATCATCATATAATGCAGCGTTGCATGGGCCCGAAGCGTGCGAACTAGGTGATGGGATGGTGGGGTTCCATCCCGTCAATTTGAGTAAGGCTGCGGGTGGCTTGCAAAGCACGGAAGAACCTGGGGATTGGAGAAGCGGGAATCAAAAATAGCAACCAGTCACATGGCCCGTCCGGGAACCCCGCTTACGACGTTATATCACGAACACCATTTTCTAGCTTCGAGGTTCAGGTCAGGGGGAAATTAGATTGGGGGCCACGTGGCTGAAGTCAAGGTGGCGACGGTTGGTGGTGCCTTTCACGAAGGCAGTTGGAGTGACCAAGAGCTGAGGAGTGTGGCTTGACAACAAGAGCAGTTTCCCCTGAGTTGCGCGCGCAATGGGGAGCTGAGCAGCGAACTTGGAGGGGGTATTGTCTTGGCAAGTGCTCAAACACGAGATTCCTGTATGCGGCATGGCGGGGACGTTTGCAGGCAATGTGTGTCTGGAATCACGATTCCCACAGGAAATTAAGTACTGATAAAGCCCCGAAGATCGGGCAAGCATGTTCATAATCCTCCAATCACGGCAGCTTCCGATGATGCAGTGAGGAGAACCTTGGTGCTATGACCATTTCGACAATCTCAGGTACAAAACGCCATTTGGGAATTACCAGGCTCGTATGAGTTAGGGCTCGGGCGAGTACCGAGGTGATTTAGGGTGCGGGGGTAGACTGAACTGTTCCTCCGGGCTTACCTTTCCCCACACCTTGCTAGTAACGACGACCGCTCGCTGACGGTGGACTGCCTAACCTGCCTTGTCAAGTTGACCAGATAAGGAGACTGGAAGAAGTTAGAGTTTGGTCGTCAAGGTGCAGATGTCTTCTTTCCTCAGTTGACACAACCCAACCCGTCGTAGTCTACCCAGCTTGGTAACTTTACGCTCTCGGAAAACAACGGGTTATCGCTGGTATTCAAGATGATGTCACGCAAACCCCAAATTCCGACCGAGTGCGCGCTAAATTGCGCCGCTTGAAAGTAAGAAGAAAAGAATTAGGGGGTTTCCTTCCCCACTCCCCCTCCCTCTTGCGTGCCTCAACTGACAATTGCGCTCAATCCGGCAGCTGCCCCGATCCAATAGTTCGTTTAGAGAGCGGTCGAGCCGGTCTTGGCATCGCGCCAAGGCGCCAAGCTGGTGGGTTCAGGGGCACTCGTCCCGTCCCGAGCGCAAAGGGATCCCGCGGGGCTCGGCAGGTACATGTAAAAAAAGCAGGCGGGAAGCGCGTTAAGCTTATTTCCCCCAGTTTTTCCATCCTTTCCGTTCGCCACGCTAGCGTGCGATTTGGACGCGGCTTGTTTCGTGCTTTGATCGCGGATGTCGGGCGCATCGGCTGTGGGCGGGCACGGGCGCCGGATGCGCGCCAGGTCGTTCTAGACCTGGCAAGCGCTTGGACTATTGTTACTGGAGGGCACTAAAGAGGAAGAAAAGCTTCAGCTTCGGCAGTCCTTGCCTTGGCTCGGCTCAACCTGCCCTCGGTGCCTTTTTGATGTGTCGGCCTCCATCCGGGAAGCGCTGAAGGAACTGCAGTCGGATGGCACCCCTGAACACCCTGCCTTCCGGGACCTCTGTCGTCGACCAGCTCGCGGTTTTAGGCGGCAGGAAACGGGAAAACGAGCTCGCGCGCAGATAGCTTTCCAGATGGCCTGCTCCAGACTTTCACATTTTACCTCGATCTCACCCGCTCCGCCAGATCTGACTGGTGTCCCGCTCCGGCATGTTTTCCCGGACAATAATGAAATGATGGTAAATTGTCAATGATTCCCATCTTTAGGTCAAAGGAGATCGTCCGCTACCCAGATAGCCTCTTGAGTATTCTAGTAAAGCAGCCTTCGCTTCCTGGGTAAATACATAAGATAGGAGAGAAACATTTTTACAGCACCTGCTGTCTCTTGAGGTGAGGTCACGAACGATGCACGACCCCGATTGGCGTCCCAGGGCTTCTTAGGCCTTACGAATCGGGTAGCTACCTCCGGTAAGCCGTCGGCCTCCCGATGGCTTCCAGTGCACGAATCGCTCGCTGACCAACGAACACTAGCATGTTCTCAAACTCATGACGCGCCGTCATAAACCTCTCCTTGTTGTGCTGCCCTAAATCGTGACGGCAATATGCAATCACGGGCCCCCAGGTGGACAGTGTTTCGATTTCAATCCTGTGTCCAAGGATCAGGGACGCCCCATGTGACATGACATCGAGTCGGTGATGTCATTAAACCCGTGCTATCTTGACCTTCCTCCTCATTGCTATCCATACCACCTCTTCGCATTCCCATGCACCGTAAGCAACGAACACATCTGAAATATTCGCAGCCGTGACAGAAAATCAAACACTCCAGCCGAGCACGACATAGCCACCAACATGGAGGTCAACAACGGAGATCAGCGAAATATCAGCCAATCCGATGTCGAAGACGCATCTCGGCAATCGGGCAAGAACATCAAGGGATTCCGACCAGGTAGGCCAATCTTCATGCACTGAAGCCTCGAGAACCTGGATGCTCACCGTATATACAGAGGGCCAAGTAGACGCCGTCAACCAGGTCCGAACCGAGGAGGCACGAAAGGAACAGGCTGAGGCCAAGAAGCGCGACCCGACGCTTGCGGTAAGCAATCCTCTCCTTGGTGATTTGCAGATACATTCACTCACTTTCGAGATGCAGGCCTCGCTACATGGAAACCAGCCACACCCGGGCGCTAGAGTGGACAAAGAGCTTCAGGATGAGGACGAGGCCACTGTGAAGAAGATGGACGAACGCAAGAACAAGAATTAGAGCGAGAGGTGAGCATAGCTGTCCCTAGCAAATATATCAACACTCTGGTGAGAAGAGAATTCGTGATCCCTACAAGACAAAACCAAACCGAAACTCCAGACACCCCAATAACCACTACAGCCCGAATGTCGTATTACGAGGTAGAGACTGACGATTTCGAAAGCCAGGCGCTGTGCTGAGAAACCTACCTCCCAAGCGGTTTGTTCTAGGCAGCGATGATGACTTCGCTAAGGGTGCCAATGCGGCTGACAGAATGATAGATAGACGAGCCTAATATTACCTATTGAAAATGAAACTGGATGGGACCACAACAAAACAATCACTCCATATTTTTCGAAGCCCTATTTTTCTCTCCCCCCTCATATCCCCACCAAGATCTCTACCCCTCCCCAACCCACTCACCCACTCACCCACTCACCACCCGCCCCAAGTCAACACCCCCAAAGAAGTCATATACAACCCAAACGCCACCTTCTGATCCATCGTCAACCCCCCCCACACCCGTCCGCCAGGGATGATCCCATCCTCCTCCTCGGGGAAATTCCGCTTGATAAACGCATTCGACGCCGCCACGCGCGTGCCCGTGTCTGAGGTGTAGTACTCGTTCATCTTGCGGGCGACGGCGTTGTCGAGGCTGGCGCTGGGCGCGATGGCGTCCATGATGGCGTTGCGCACGTAGTCTTGGTAGCGCTCGTCGGTGAGGATGTTGGCGGAGGAGGAGGAGGTGGCGCCGGTGGGGGAGGGGGAGGTGATTTGCTTGTAGGCTTCGGTGTCGAGGGATTTGACGATGGAGGCGAGGGAGACAATGCGCTCTTTCTGTTGGGGGGGAGGTTGTCATTAGTATTAGTGCCTGGCAAATGAAAAATGAAAAATAAAATTAAAATAAAATGAAAAAGGGGTGCGCGGAGGGGGACTTGCGTTCATGAGGCGCCAGAGGCGGTGGTCTTTGACGGTGTTGGCCCAGGCGGGCGGGTTGGTGACCAGCAGGGTGTCTCCGCCGTGCGCGTCCCAGGCGAGAGCGACGTCCTGGTACAGCGAAGCGCGGCTGGTCGAGGACGAGGTCTCGTCGACCTTGGCAAAGTTGAGCGAGCCGCTGACCTTGGGGGTCTGGGCGCTGATGCCGGCGGCGATGCGCGTGCGGTCCTTGACCTGGTCGAGGCTGGCCGTCTCGGTGGTTTGGACGTTGCGCGAGCTGTACAGGAAACCGCCGAGCGTCAGGCGCGTCACGAAGATGGTGCCGTAGTTGCGGCGGAACTGGTCCACGCCGTCTTGGTTGGTGAGGTTGAGCGCGTCGCGTCGGCATTGGTCCGTGAGCTCCAGCACGCTCGGGTCGAACTCGATGACGGCCCGGGGGAACTGTATGTCGTCTGGGTAAGCTGAAAATGGACTTGATGCTAGGCAGTGACGTGAGCTGGGGTGGACATACGTTATACGTCACCGCCAGCGAGTCGACATCGGTCACTTCGCGCTTCTGGTTGGCATACGAGTGCTCCTTCTCCCACGACGCCGAAACTGAGACGGGTACTGAGGCAGGACCTCCTCCCCTTTTGTTTTGGGTTTCAAAGTCAGTATGAGTAAGGTATCTTGGCACCAAGTACCGACAGGATGACGTCACTGGGTCCCGTGTAAGTGAATAGGGGCTGTTCCTTACAAGCTGCCTCCGATGGCCATGGAATTGAACCCCTCCTTGATCCAGGTGGTCTGCTGCTGAGTACGCACCTCAGTGACCGAGACGCTTGCGCGGTCATGGACGTAGAACGGTGGCAGGGGCGGGAGGTACTGCTGCTTGGGCGCGCTGTCGGTCGTGATGACGGGCGCCTTGCCGACAGGAGCCGCGCCGCGCAGCCGGAAGGCTAGGTGGGTATCATTACTTGTTAGTACCTGCACTCAAAACACGGGTAATTTTGCTAGCATGGGTGGCTGAGGTAAGGGAGGTTTACCCGGCTTCGGCGCCTGCATCAGCGTCGACAGCGCAAAGTCATAGTAGTAGCCGTGAAAAGCGCGGTTGTTCTTGAGGACGGCATCCCACTGCGTCTCGGTCAGCTCATGCGGCTCCGTGTACGAATAGGTCCTGCCGGCAACGAGCTGGGTGGCATAGTTGGTCACGAGGCTGGTCAACTGCCGGTCGGCAAAGGTCGGGAGCTCGCCCTTTACCAGCGTGTTGTTGCTGATGCCGTCGAGCAGCTTGGTCAGCGCCTCATTGTTGCCGGGCAGGTCGACCAGATTCTGCTTGACGCTCGAGTCGCCAAGCTTGATGGTGAAGGTTGCCACCCCGGCAGCGGCGGCGGCGGGTGCTTCACTTCCAGATGCCGAAGATGTCGGTGTCGGGGGCGGCTTCAGCAGCTTCTGGCCCTCGGCGCTCAGCGACATGTAGTACTCCAGGGTAGTATTGTCCTGGATGCGGCTCTTGCCATCAACGGTGAAGAAGAGCTTGTTCGAGCTGGCAGTTTCTGTAAGCACTTCTGTCTTCACCGGACATGAACGTCGGATGCCAGCCGCACTTACATGCTGCACTTGTTGCGGATCATGTCCAGCGTGATCTTGGTGGGATCACCTCCCTCGATGGCAGAGCTGGGGAATGACGGGAACGACATGCCCGGAGGGCTCTCGATGGCCACATGGAAGGTGGTTGGAGTGGTTGGGGTCGCCATGGCTGTCGATGTGGTGCCTACCCAACGAGTGCTGGTGTGTGTCAGGGCGGTGCTTGACCCAAGAACGTGTCGAGTAAGTAAAGGTAGGTAGCTTGGGTAGGTATTCAAGCTCAGGAATTCAATGTCAGTTCTTGGTGGTTGAATGAATAGATGCCAGCCAATGTTGGTGTCTGTCTACTTCTCCCCTTCAACCAGGCCCGATCGACACTTAACATAACTCGGGAACCGCAACCAAACCCCAAAAACAATACAGATCGGCGACACCTCTCCCACCTTCGGGGACCACCATCTCCCTCGCACCATCTCCACCCATGTGAAATGCCTCATAGCGGAAGACTTGTTCTTCCAATGGGTTTGAAAAGCATCGTTTTGAAGGCGTACACATGTTCCCCGTCTGGAAAGACGTGCAGATATCTAGCTGAGTTGTCACCGGTGTTCAGCTCAGGTGGTCTTTTTCAGCTTGCATGGAACCGCGAATGAGTTTCCCGATCTGGTGATGCCGCTCGGTGCGAGGCCTCGGGATGTGCGATTACGGGTAGTGGACCATCTGTACGTTTCAGTCTGGCTGCGTACATATTAGCCGCGCACCTAAGCATATCGTCTCGAGCGCGACGTGATAGGTTTAGAGTCTCACAACATATTCTGGGGAAGCCATGTGCATGCATGTATTGATCTCGGTTGCCAAGAGTAGATGGCGTCCTGCGTAGGACTTTGGAGTCGCAAGAACAAAGCTTCTCATTCGTCTGATACAATGGTGGAGTAAAGGAGGGAGGGATGGAAGACGACATTTCCGCAATGCGATTTGTTATCTCTTGCTAGGCTCTTGGGTGTGGCTTGCGTTCTCTTGCGGTCGGGTGTCCCCGTGCGGGGGGTCTATGTAAGCGATCGAGATTGCGGGTAGGCGGAAGGGAGAACGAGGCGACCAAGCGAGGAAGCGAGTAGGCAACACAAAGGCGGTGCGTGTGTAGCAGACGTGGCTCATTGGTGCATCATTTTCGCTATCCAACTACCTTGGTAGGTAGGCAACAACGTACAGCTCAGCAGGTAGACCAGGACAGACCAAACAGAAAGCCGGGTCGAAAATATGGGGGCCCACCCGACCAACCCCGTTTTTTTTTGTCTGAAAAGGGTCTTGCCTCCTGCATACATACACGCACCACTCACAAGAAAGTAACTCAAAAGTGGCGTCGACTACAGACGCATTGAGATTGCATAGCATGGCGCGGCAAGCCGCTGCTGATTGAGGGGCGTAGACGATCGTATGAGTTGCACTACATGACGAAAACAGCTAGGGAGCTGTCGCAAAATGATAGCTCACCCCAAGGAAACTATTTGGAATCAACAATGGACGAGGCTTGAGGAGAAAGGACTGTTCAGGAAGTCCGAAGCGAGGGGTTCCTGTGGGGGAAGGGGCTTGTTGTTACAAGCCGGCGTGCACGAAGGGCTAGTTCGAAAAGCTTCATGGAAAGAGGATCGTGGTCATGAGGACAAGATGAGCATCTGGAGGGAGGGATGGGTGGAAGGAGACAGAGAAGTTGAGGGGCAAAGAGGGCTCGCTCTCTGGAGGTGATAAGCTTCCTCGACGGGGAGAGAAGTCGGTGATTGAATGTGTATAAATAGGGGGAGGTTTTCCATGATGCATCAGGAAATCAACATCATCCGACTCACACACAACCTAACACGCACAATCGACCCCATTTATTAGCACTCTTGCCATCCATACCTTTCTACCTACCTCCTCCACCATGTCGACCACCACGGAATGGACCCCTACCTCCGAGGCAGAGCAGAAGCTCAAGGACGCCTTCGCGGCGCTCGAGTCGTCCAACGACAAGGTGGTCATCCCGGAAACAGTCGAGACGCCCAAGCGGTTCGTGATGCACACGCGAGGGTACTATGGTATGGTGCTGGGTGCAGTCAGTCGCTTTTCCGGGAGTAAATGCTAACATGTGCAAGATCTCCGGGCGTACGTGCTCGCGGGCAAGGAGTTGCCGCGCACGGTGGCGGACTTCCAGACCAAGATGCCACGGGCGTCGTTCGCGGAGCTGACGGCCATCGACCCGCTCATCTACGACAAGACGCAGAACACCATGACGGCCGTGTCGACGTCGTGCGCGGCGTACCACACGCAGCACCTGGGCAAGCTGGTGACGGTGGCGCTGTCGGCCGTGCAGTACGCCAACATGGCCATCAAAAACCTGGTCGACGTGCCCGACCTCAACCTCAAGGACAACCTCAACATCCTGCTGGACCCCAAGTACGTGGGCTCTAGCACCTTTGACACCGACTTCGAGGATGCGCGGGGCGCCGCCGTCGACACGCTGGCCGTGCTGAAAAAGGGCGCGCTGACCCGCAAGACCGAGGTCAACGCCGTCATCGCCACGCTGATCGCCTTCAAGGACGACACGGTGAAGCAGCTCGCCGACGTCAACTTCCTGACCAAGCAGTACAGCACGGGGCCCGTGACCAACAACTCGAAGATCAAGACGCCGTACCTGACGTGGCTCAACGCCGAGCTCAAGGCCGACCTCGACGCCGTCGCCCGCACCAAAGCCGAGGCCCAGGAGAAATGGGGCGCGTACGAGAAGGCGCGCGACACGGCCATCGGCGTGGCCTTTGTGCCGTTCGGGTGGATTGGCAGCATCGTCAAGGGCATCGAGGCCGAGAACCTCAAGGCCGAGTACAACAACCTCAACGCCAAGGCCGAGCAGTACCAGCGCGAGTACGCCGAGGGCGCCGTGCTGGTCGGCTATGTCGCGCAGCTAATCGCGCAGTTTGACAAGATCGACGACCTGATGGACGCCGCCATCGACGCCATGGTCGAGCTGTCCATCCTCTTCTCCAAGCAGGCCGACTGCTACACTGTCATCTCCGACAACCTCGACGCCCTGGACCAGGGCGTCACGTCCAACACGGCCAAGAGCCGCCGCGGCCGCATCAACGGCAACATCGACGCGACCATCGCCAAGCTGCTCGAGCTCAAGGCGCTGTCCACGAGCTTTGCCGACGCCATCCTGCGCGAGATCCAGTTCGCCACCGACGACGTGTCCGCGCCTGCCTGATCCTGTCCGCGCCTGCCCGATTCCTGTCCGCGCCTGCCCCATCCCATCACATCCGTTGCTTTCCTCATTAAATTTTTTTGGGAAGGGGAGGGGGGAAGTCCTGTCGCGATTGGCCACCCTCATTCATGTCAGCCTGAATAGTCCGTAGTACTGCATTTCTCGCGCAATTCGATGATGAGTTCGACCATTCGTGCTCCCGCCACATGCCGTACCACATGCCGTACCACATGCCGTACCGCACCGAATCTGTTTTTGCTTGCATGACGCTCGACATCACGCATGCTGCAACTAAACAAAAGGCTGAGAATCGTGGCCGCCGGATACCGATGTCGATATCGTGCGTCGAATCGGATCGGGTTCCCAAACCTGAGGCATGCATGTTGCCCGATTTCCGTCAATGGCGATCAGTGACCCGTCAAAGCACTAGTTCAAGTTCCCGTCGCCAAGCCCACGTGTGCCAATGAGAACGGCCGAGGCGTTTTGGCTTCCCCGCCCCACATCCCGACTTTTACTAGTAATACCTGAAGTTGGTTGCATCCTTCCCGCACCACATGTCATGCCAAGCAACAGGCTCCAACAGCAGACGAGTTTATTGGGCACCCTTGAGGATTTCTTGGCGGCGCGTCAGGAGAACCTCATTCACCATCGCCGGGGAGCGGGAGAAACATCCCCCGGGGAAGGCTCTCTGCATGCTCCGAGGTAAGTCAAGTGACCGGCTTTTGGAACACCCCTGCTTCTGGAACAGCCCCTGCGTCAGACCCCGCACAACACCACAAACTTCAATTACCCACAACTTTATCAACTAGATAGCTACAAGAATACAGTCTTCAGTTCCAGAATCCTCTTCTTCTTCTCTTTCAGAAACTTCAAGGTCCTCTCTACCAGC
>Ga0247758_1000484_pt1 | contig 35006 bp, 29 predicted proteins | sample UWRJL156409C4_FD_180950 | JGI IMG/M metagenome (GOLD analysis project Ga0247758, IMG submission 180950) | Plant litter microbial communities from Arlington Agricultural Research Station in Wisconsin, United States - UWRJ-L156-409C-4 | ecosystem: Environmental > Terrestrial > Plant litter >...
TCCTAGACGGGGGGTTCAATGTCACTGTAGGTCGCTGTCACTATAATGCACAGAGGTGAGTCTGAACAGTAGGACACAAATGAACAATTGAATACTAGCGTGAGGAACCAGAGTCCCTCACGATGGTTGTGGGCACAACCATGGCTATCTATACTAACTAACCAGGAGGTACTTCGTACCTTGCTTGGTCCGTTGTGCTTGGTGGTGCACCACGCAGTTGCGGCCAAGCAGTCAACTGAATGGTGCTTGGTGTTGTCAGTCCTTGTGGACCACCAAGCACTTTCTTACTGGTCGTAGGGGCTTCGGGTCTTTGCACCCCTGGCCCAGTGCATCCGGACGGTGCACACCGTCCTTCCGCACTGTTCCTCCTGTGGGGGATTCGTCGGGCCGCCCCGGCCCAAGTGACGGCCTGCAGGGTCGTCACAGATATTTAATAGTTATATTTTAATTAATATATAAAGATTTGAAATTTGTACAATAGAAATATATAGTTATTTCCTATTAAGTAATGATAGTAAATTGGCATTTAAAATATCATATCTATATTATAAATAACTATAATATGAATTAAAAATTACTGTTAGTTAGCTTTAAAGTATATATATTAATATATTTATAATAGTAAAACTTATACTAGCTTTTAACATGAGTTTATTAATATTAAGTGTTACAAACTAAATATATAATACGCTTCACTTATATAATAGGTATTGAATTATGTATTAGTAATTTTTCCTCAATTTTACTAGTAGGGGTTGTGGAGATAGAAGCTATTGAAATGGGAGATTTTTGGTGGAAAACCCATTGCAAAGTCAGGTCGTTGCATGATTAGGTAAGCCTTTCTATGTCTCTGACTTGCTCGACTTTCTGCTTCTCAGCTTTGGTTGCCGGCCGCAGGGATTGAATAAGGGAAGGATCATCTAGAGTGGCGTTGAGTACGTGATATGGAGAACCAGGAGGCGGGTTGAGTAGGTATTTGATACGAGCTTTTTATGATCCTCTTTGAGGGTGCTTTTATATTGTGGGCTACATAGTAGCTGCATTTTCTCTGGCGTATCTTGACCGGTGAGAATTAGGTGGTGTAGAGGCAGGCTAGAGACTGTGTCAGCTACCATGTTTTTAATATGGGTCTGGGAGGGGGATGCGTATGCTATTCTGTTATGGTTTAGATGCCCCTTAAGGTGAAGCGAGCTTATTAAAGCCCAAGCCTCCGGGTTGGTGTGCGCCTTTGTGTTGTAGTAGGTATGAGTATTGAGGTTAGGGGTAGTATTTGGTGTGTATCACGTAGGCTTATGGTGCTTCTAGTGCTTCTTCTGACACTCCCTTGAGTGATAAAAGGCCTCGCCGCATCGCGTAAACTTCTTGAGCGGCTAGAAGAAGCACTCCCGACTTATACCGTAGCTATGGCACTATGTGGAATCGCCCGGACTAACTGTGTCTGGCTTGATGCCCTTCAAAAAGCCAGGTAACCTGCTGAGAAACCTGGCTCGGGCCGCCTCCGAGATGTCCCGCCCTTTAGTGGTGCAGACACCCACTTTGCAAAGCGCGGGCTTTACGTCGTGCTTTTTGAGGCCGTCCTCGATCGCCTGTGCCATGTCGGGATCCAGGATGGACCAGGTCCAAGGTGCGAAGCTTGGAACCGAAGGACCGATGGGCGTGTGGTTGGCGAAGGCATCCAGAAGGTAGGGGATGGTGGCTTCGGCTTTCTCGCGTGTGGTTGGCAGGGAAAGGATCCGAGCCGGTCCAGCCTGATTGAGATAATCACTCTGTGGGTTGACGGCCAGAACAAGGTCCCCGGGTGGATGCAGGCCGACATGGCAGACGCCAAAAACCCAGTGATTGGGCACGAAAGCCGCTGGGTACCTCCTTCGACCTTGGGAGGCTGTTGAACACGCGAACCTTTGCCTCCATGGTTGCCTCGGGGGGGGGGGGGGGCGCAGGCCGGGGTGCCGGGCTAGGGCACAGGACGCTGATGCAGGCTTGGGGGCGTGGCGATGCGGAGGAGCAAGGGACGAAGCACTGCATGTGCTCTTGTCGTTGAGAGGAATGGAGGTAGTCTGCTTCGAGGCGGTGGAGTAAAGACTGCAGCTAATCAGCGACAACTGTATGCAGCTGTCCCCTAACAGCTATCATCCTATGCGCTGTCACGTGATTACGTGGTGTTAGATTCCACATACAGAGGATTTACTGGTGGTCCGTGGTCCTACCCCCTGGATAGGGGGCGCGTGTGCAGTGCAGAGATTTGTGGATTGATTGGCGAGTCCAGACACTCGCTTGAACACTACAATACGCGGGTTCTGACCATATTAATCTTTGACGTGATACAATCCGACAGGTACCATCTTGGCGCCAAAAGAGTAGAAATAGTAGAGTTGAGCATGGCCTGTCTGTTGGCTGCGGCTGGTCAGTCGGCAAGAGATCTGAGCCTTGGGCTCCTCCCGACGGCCCCTTTGTCCCGGAAAGGAAAAAGATCTCAACAGGACGTCATCATCAGCGCGGGCTTCCACTATCTCAATGCCGGCAGGTAGAGTTGCAGTGCCGCAGCCTGGATCCAAGCATGTCAGGGTAAAGTTACCAAGCAATGAAACGCCCACTTGCGAATTCGGACTTCACGAACGCATGTCCGAGCTTGCCTTATCGCGGTCGAATCAATGTAGGCACCGAGGCGGGGCACACTCTCACACAGACCGTCTCATCTCTGCTAATTGCCGTAGGATCGATCACGAGATGTAGTAAAAAAAATGCTACTGGCTGGGTCGGGTTTAATCAACGGTTCGCATCTAGCACTCTCAACCGCTCCATATGCGAGACAGCTTCGGAGCTGGATATTAAGAAAGAGTATATAAACGCATCACCGTGCCACGGCCTAACCAGAGATTATCCTTCTTTACAACTCGAAAACGACACTAGAACTCAATTCGAAACAATACAACCCCCCAAAAAGCCCCTTCCAAGTGATACTTTCATCATGGGAGAGCCGTTCGATCTGCGGTCAGCGACCATCCCTAGCACTGCTCCTGAGCTCGAGGCTTGGAGCCGTGATCGGTTCAGCTCAGGCGACGATCATTCTCTTTCTAATGAATGGTTTTACCCAGCAGAGATCAAGGGCGATCTTCAAGGCACACAGCTTCCGGATCGGTTCATCGATGAGACGCTGGCGACCGCGTGGGAGTTCACGAGATGCATCATACCGCACTTCACCAACTGGGTTCGCTATATCGCCTATGTGCGTCTCATCGCAATCTCCACAGTAGCGGAATACAATGGGGGTCTCATCGATGTCGTCACTGACAACACGGTTCTTGGCTACAATATTGAGAATCTCCTGAACGATCTCTTCGGGGGGTTTCCGATACACGAGGAGATGGCGCGCGAATTTCGAACCAATCTGCTGTTCACGGCGGACAAATCTTGCGGCCGGCGAAACTCGGATCTGTTCCACAGATATGTGAACTTGCTTGGTAAAGCCCCGAGCACCTGGTTTCGCTTGCGAGACTCTGACGGGCTCGCGCGGTTCACCATCGCGGCTGCTCTCGTGTGCAACGACATTTACGATCGGTGGTTCAATGAGCAGCAACTCCAAATCCTCGGGGAGATTAGTCTTACGATGTACGACGCCGTTGCCTATCACAAACACCGCGCCGAGGGTGAAGTTCACAATACATTTGCCTACGCCGGCGACGAAGTTCGGAAGACGGCCTACCATCGTTGCCGCGAGGCCCTCTGGGCACTGGATGCGCTAGCGGCAAAGGATGCCAGTTTGCAATGCGCCATCAGTTTTACGCGATATATCGGTGGCCCCATCCATATGATGATGCGACGATATCGATTCGTGGATGATGGGCTCACTATCGGCAAACCCGAAACCGAAGCGATTATAGGGAACGCCCGGGAGCATGTCAAGCTGTGGAACCGGGTAGACCTACACCCCGGACTGGTCGACGATGATCGCTATGCTACCGTTGCTGCACGCGGCGACGAACTGTTGTTCCCTGGGCTCTTGGAACTGTTAGATCGGAGTGCAGAGGGGCATTGCGACGACTGCATCTTCCGTGTCGTCTACGGCGCTGAAACATCCGGCAAATTTGGTGGGGCAGAACTCTGCCGGGCCTGTACATTGGAGTGGCAGGAGTATCTGGCTAGCATCATAGAACGCGCTGCGGCAGCATTTCCCCCCTTGGATTTCACAGGGCGATAGGGAGCCTCAGCTTCGGAAATACTTACAATTCCACGTCTGGCATCATTCTTAGCACTGAGCTACACGTTCGGCTATTATAACATGGACGCCAGTAGGGGATAAATTGTAAGGCAGTAGTCCTAAGGTGTTGACAGTAGTGAACAAAGGTCGCGTAAGGGTCCGGACAGTGGCTTACGGTAACAGCAGGTTGCCCTGTAAAGAACTTGGTACAAGATTGCAGATGGTGGATATATCTTTTGCTTGTTTAAGGAATCAGAAAGCTCCGTTACTTGGGCTGCTAACGGTCCAATGTCTCGGCTAGGTCATGATACTTCGCTGACTAGGTGCCCAGAGCCCCCTTCCATCCGACAGGGACCTCCTTCGGTTCTAATCTCATCGCCCCTGAGTGGCACAACCCCCCTGCAAAAGAGTCCTTTTAGGTGAGGAACCATTACTGCGGTGGACATGGGGGTGCAATGGCTGTTGGGCAGCAGGGGGTGTTGGTAATGTACCCCCGAACGGGGATAGAGTGGGTCTTCTTGAGCGAACTGGGGAAGCATGAACTAGGGAATGTACCTTGTGAGGGATGGAGCTCATCTACTGCACCTAGCCTCTCGAGGAGTAAGACATTTCTTTTAACCTAGTAGATCTATGACCTTCTACGACATGGCTTCTCGAGGCATCTGCCTCCCAGGGAGGTCTGGGTGTTTTTTTCCCCACCACGCTCCAATGCAGCGACATCATCTGGGAGAACAGAACACCCAGGGCGTATACATCCGAAGCTTGACTGTAGGTGTGTCTTTCCCGGATTTCAGGCGCCCAGAAATCTTGGTTCCCGTAGTAAATCCGTTTGTGAAGCTGCGAGTCGATGAGTTGGGCTTCGCCCAGGGATTCCGAGTTCTGCCACTGCGATCTACCGATAAACCATCAGGCCACCAGTACGTCCCTGACTAATCAAAGTCGGGAAGGACACAGTTAGGCAATAAAGAAAGTATGAACAAGTCAACACGCTCTACCAAATAGTATAAAGCTGCAAGAAAATGGTAAGACGGTGGGGACACCCCCCTGAAAGGCAATGCCCCTAGCTACCTACAACTTCACCGAGCCCAACCTAACCATCTCTAATCTTCCACATTTACAAGCAGGTGTCCCGTACATCATTTTGCCAATAACCCTCTTACCTTGCACTAAGATCCCAACCCCCTCGGGGACCGAATCGTCATATAGGAGCCCAGGAATTCTATAGACTTGTGCAACATTTGGAGTCGGCTCTTCCCATACGTTCAGCCGAAATACGGACCGTTGGCCACATATCTTGCAGCTTATTTGACTGATCCCTTCCATGGCCGTTCCATACTCCCGCAAGAACCAGCCGGCTTCTCCTGCTGCCATCTCCAGGCGCGTCTCTTTTGCGTATTTCCCTCGCCTGCTCAGCTTCAAGGCAATATACATCTTCCTCGCAGTCCCGAGTCTCCGTGCATCCACCTCTCGCCCTCCTTGCGCATCCAGCAACTCCCCGTATTCTTCCAGGTAGCCCTGTAGCTTGGGTAAGTCGTAGCTTTGCGCGGGGTCCGTGCCGTCATCCGACACCGGACCTCTCCCCTCCATATTGACACCTTTCCTCTCATCTCGTGGGAATATACGATCAATAGCCCTACACAGCGCTTTGGGATCCCGACCTTGTGCCCGGAGGATCCTTGATGCAAGGTAATCGATAACCGATTCTGCTGCTCCTTCGAAGTCGTAATACTCAAACCATTCGACGATACCCACCGTCTCCAGCTGGGGCTGGATCTTGCCGTCTCGGATGATCTGCTCATGAGTCGCCTTCCTGTGGCATCTTCCCAAGTCCCAAAGCTTCCACGACACTGTTGAGTATCCACAGAGCCATGGAGCGAGCTCGTCCGTCTGCTCGCCCGGGGGCGATATAAAAAGAAGCGGTGTATAGTCACCCTGGTGTAGGGCGTGCGTGGCTAGAGAGAAAAAGTATTGGAAACGGTTCTCGACTAAGACGAGGGGGTCTTGTTCCGGCTGGAAATCCACCATCTTCCCGAGGGCCAAGAGGTAGTCTCTGGATTGCCGGCATTGCCGATGGCCCAGTATCCCAATGGCCCACCCAAGTGTCTTGTGCATTTCGTGCTCGTTCTTCCACCCCTCCATATCTATCCACGAATTCATCCTCTTCAGGGTCGTCCCTTGCTTCCAGATGTCTTGCGTCACGTCGGAATTGCTGCGCTGTTTTACCCATTTCGAGTGAGCAGCATCTAAGCGATGGCATAGATCCCTCGCATTGGCTTCGGATATTGTGTAGTCCTTTGTGAGAATAATGACGTCGTTGCTCTGAATGTATTCTAGCGCCACCCACATGCGGTCGAACCATCGGGATCGAATAATAGCTGAAAAGTCGACGATAAACTTGTCGTAGGTCGAATTCTTACTGTGGTTGGAGAGGTGCGCCGCCTGAACGTCATCTAAATGGATCAACGTCGTTGTGGCGTAGTTGTATATTTCTGGGATCGCAAGGAGGAGCCGCCCTTGGACGTCGGTACGCCACTGGGGGACGCTCAGGTAATCGTGCCAGATCTCTGCGTCGGGGTACTTTGACACAAGCGCCAGGAGGGTCCTTACTGGCGTTTGGAATACGAGTCGGGAGACGTCGGTGCTTTCGATGCGACCATCCTGGGCAGCTGCCACGCTCTCGTGCCAGGCATGTGAGATTGGAACATAGCTAATTTTCTTGGCTTTTATGCAGGAGAAATGCCGGTTAAAGATGCGGAGATTCCATGGCGAAATGGGTTGTTGCGTGATATCGATCAGAGATGGCTGCAAGGTGGCTTCCCTCTCCAGGCCGATGGTCCGTATCGGAGCAGCGCCGTTTGGATGAAAAGGCTCTCCACAAGCCAAACAATCGGAATCCAGACCTGTAGTCCAGACGTATGACAAGAACGAAGATTGGGGGGTTTGCCGCAGCTCATTGGCGACGTAGAAGGTCACGACCGGCTGGCCCAAGCTGGTTCGACGTTTCCTTTTGAGACTCGGAGCAACGGGGTCCGCATGAGACATATCTGCGTGCCCAAGATTCTCACTCATTTTAAGAAGAAGAGTCATTCCAGCGAGGGAACTTAAATACCCATTGCAAAATCGGGGCGCTGGGTGCGATAAAGCGTGCGCTGGATGGCTTTCGCGGTCTTAGGCCCGAGACTCGAAGAGGAACTGGGTTAGGTTTTCAGCGGCGGTGAGCCGATCTAGGATCGGTCTTCGGTGGCTGCGGCCCTGGAAAGTCATCCAATCAAGCCGAGCGACGCCATCCAGCCATCTGCTGCGCTAGAGAAGTCCGAGATGGTACAATCTATGTACCCCCTGGCAGAGTGGGTCGGCGCCTTCGTAGTGTACTCCTCTGCCGGGGTAGGAAAGGTTAGCTTGGACAGGGACCCACTGTTACCCCCTGGCAGAGAGAGAAGCAAACCAGTAACAGTGGACCCCTGACCGAACTAACCTTTCCTACCCCGGCCGAGGAGTACTGCCAAGGGGGTCCTGTAGGCCAAGGCAGTCCGAAGCTTAGCTGCTTTTGGAATAGTGGTAATCTACCATTGAATAGGTATCGGACATGTGCGTAGCATATGCATAGCACACACGGGGCTTCTAATCACCTGGATTCTTTTAGTAGCAGTTGTAATAAGCTCTGCCGAGATTGATCAAGGTGCTTAAGAAGGCCAGTTTAGCAGGAAATGTTATATAATTTAACCGTGGCATATATTTTGGGCTGTGTTTCGAGTGCAGATACGTGACAGGACGTGTCTTTGCGCCTCAGACTGTGACGGTGATGAACAGTAGAAATTTGTAGACGCTATGTCTAAGCCACAGTCCGCAAAAGCGACCCCATTTCAGAAGGCTTTATATAACCAAATCCGGACACTGAACATGGCCGGCACTGTATTCCAGGGCATGTACTGGTATACTGTGGGACATCACATTAGTGCTGTCACAAATTTCGAGTTGGGTACCATGTACCATCCCATCGGTGCTGGTATATCATATACCATCCCAAATTCCGAGCTGGGGTATTGTGTACCATCCTAGGACACGTACTAGTATATTCTAGGCCAAAATTCAGGACCGTGGTCCAAGATTCAGGCTATTAGGGCACTATCGCCTTAGCAGTTTCCAACCGCGGTCACAAATTTAGGCCTTAGCTTGCCCATTTTCCAGAAATTACATAAATACGTAATCATTCCTAGAGTTCATTATCTGAAGCTCATTATACAGCGTTTTAATCAATCTAATTTCCTAGCTAACTAGAGAGGATACATACCAACAAGGTCTCGTTCTGGCTCTAAGAGACTAAATAGTATAATAATCCGTTCTACTATCGACCTCCAGTGAGGGCTTTAACCGACCTGCAAGAGAAAGTTGTAACAAGCTAAGGCTCGTGGTGGCCTCGGCAACCCCAGGCCGAGGAGTGGGGCGTAGCCCCACCGGCAACCCCTGACGAAGCCATTCCCACTTCGCGCACAGCGCCCGCACCAACCGACTCGGGTGGCGCACCAGCGCCGCCAGAACCTTCTACACCCTTCTGACCAGACCCACAGCATTGTATATCTGATGGGCGAAACCCATCAGATCTCTCCTCTCTTCTTTCCCCTCATGTTTCGCGTCTTCATGGCGAAGGCCTAACTAGTTGCAATACACTACGTTAGCCCATTACAATCTCCATGCAACCTTTTACAACAACTCCAAAACGAAAGCACCGCCCTAAGCCAATAGTAGAAGAACTACCTTGCGGTAGCCCTCCGTACGCGGAAGTTATGTAGGTGGCTACACGCTTGAGGATCCCAAAACCTCCAAAACGCTCCTGCTGAAAAAAACTCACTACGCACAAGCCACACGTCACATGACCCACACGTGTCCCAGCTACCCCAACTCAGCGATATTGTAACCGAATTGATGCAATTGGTGGTAGTGATAAGTCCAGGGTATTGAACAGCAGAAGAGTGTATACAGTTAGGTATAGGAACGAGATGGTGAGGTACAGGTTAGGTGAAGGCGGAAACCATTTGATGTTGAAAGACGGGACCAATTTGGTTATTTTTATATGGGACCAATTCTGGGTTCCCTCGCCTCGAATTGAAGTATTTGTGCATGTTGCGGCGTAGCATTCCGGAAATTGTTTTTAGGGTGATCAAGCCTGAGCCAATCCTGAGCCGGACCTGAGCCTGGGTGAGCAACGTTACGTGGGCGAGGTACGAAAAAGGAAATTTTGTGTGCCCAGATTCGTCGCACAAAACAGCTGTGTATCCAAATTCATCTACCAAGACTTCGATCAGACCAATAGGCCATTGGTTTGGGTGGGATGTAGGAGCAAGCTCGGTATTACCAAGGGCGCAAGCTACTACCGCACTCTCGGAAGTGGTGTAAGGAGTAAGACCCCACAAGCCCTCTTTCAGCACTGGCGCAATATTTGCCTGACTTGCACGGTGTCTTAGTGACCCCTCCTGCAACCTCCGCCAACACGGGTTCCTATCCCAGGCAAACGTGTCAAATTACGTAATCACTATTAGTCAGCCGCTCTCGCGAGCGGTTGCGCCACTATTCAGGAGCTCTCGATCTTCCAGACCACTCCTCCAATACAACACACCACACGACTTCCAATTACTGCGTTTCTGGTGACCACGTTGAATTCAACAAAACGAAACGACCTAGACGAATCCCAGATCTACTACCACTGCCGTGAACGGGGTTGCAGATGATCCAGATCTTAAGTCTTTGTCAGCAGCTCCACCTCCAAACGCAGACCACGCTCACAACCACATCGTCACGGCGACCACGAACTCAACCGAAGCATCATAACCATCGACTTCAGACCCCTCAGTACCATCTGAGACTGCTGGATCGCCCTTGACATTGAGCCCCTCGGACAAAATTGCTATTGGCGTGGGTGTGGGGATCGGATTGCCGACGGTTGTGATAGGGTTACTGGCCTGGCTGTTCCCACGAAACCGTTGGAGGCGAGAAAGGGTGCTGGTGGTGAGCACGGAGTCTCTTGTGGGCGCTATGAAGCATGGTGGGGCCGAGAAGCAAACGTCTGATCACGAGGAGACGGAGTGAAGCTGTGATGGTAGAGCTCAAGACCCGGCCTTCATGATGTAAATGAGGTTTATTAGTAAATGAATTGATGTTTGTTGTTGGTAGCGCTGGTATTTTTCATTGTTTGTAGTGATGTGTTTAAGATGAGGGCTGTAACTTCCTGGGCATTTGGGGATCATATAGGCGTAGTTGTTGCTTGGTGAGGAGACCTTCACCTAGTCGTTATCTACCTGTGTTGCCGAGGTTTGAACGCTGTGACTCTACAAAAACAGTGTACTTTAGATAGGCGTCCCCCAACCCCTCTCTAGTCGAAGGTACCATAAGAATTTGGCATTCTCTCCCTACTCCAATATTTTCCTACAGCAACCTCTGTGACCAGGGCAGCTCACGTCCAAAGCTTTCAAGCGACTCACAAGCCAACACTTCCAGAAACGCCGGGGCCACATCCTCATAAACAGCCCAACCATTCTCCCCTTTCTCCTCCGGCGCCAACTTGACTAAGAACAAATCCCCATGAAAAGTACCTTCGAATGAAGCGTCCCTGAACCACCTAGGGGCATTTGAGTTCTGCGGCAAATCATCCACTGCAAACGAGTAAAAGAGGTAATACGTCCCCGCACAGCTCTGTTGCTCCAGCCGGAGGACAAAGTATCTCTGATACAACAGATGTCGCTGCCGGAGATGCAGGTGCTCCCGCTCGTTCATGCGAAAGATGGCGCCGGTGCCGAGGAGCACGCGTCGGAGGTCGTCTTGCTGTTGAAGATGCATTGATCGGGGGATATGCGCGTCTGGTAAAATGTCCAGTCGGATCACATCCCGGAAATCCCAGGCGAGGTCGGATTGCCAGTGCTGGTGCAGGTTGGGGACGTGGAACAGGAAGTCATCTCTTCCTATCCCGGCGGTGGGTGTTGTGGTGAGAGGGAGAAGATGAGGAGGGCTCCCGTCGACGGGGATCCTGACACCAATGATGGTCGTGGGCGGCGGGTTTGGTACTGCTGATTGAGCCTTCCCGCCGAAAAGGGATGAGATGGCGGCGAACATTGCGTGCGGCGGGATTGTTGGATGAGCAGTGGATGAGCCGCGAGGAGAATCCGAGATCGAGCGTTTGTCCAGGTGCAGGAAAAGAGGGGAAGGTGTTGTGTAACACCAACCACAAGGTACCTAATTGACCAACCAAAAGGCAGCACGTTCTCCTCTGTTCGCGAATCTGTATGCACACCTTTTGGAGATCGAAGTTACTGGACAGAAAGGAACGGACGGCCACATGACCCACTAAGCCACGCGAAACCAGACATTTTCAGGTTCGTTAGCAGATTGACAGTGGTTCTTGCTCAATCCACGCAAGATTTCGAAACCAGTTATGTGACCTCGCAGCCCATCTGCAGCTCGTTTCCTGCCACCAACTCGCGCTCAGGCAAAGAACCCAGCACGAATGGGCAATCTCTACCTCGACAAAACTTACCCACCTATCCCTAAGTAGTGGTGGCAATTTTTTGTTAAGATCAACAGTAAAGATGGAGTCGAACGCACGCTAATACCTAAGGTCCTCGAACGATAAAATTCACTCCACCCCCAACCCATCCTCGCCACCCTCCTCTTCCTCCTCCCCCTCCACCACCGTAGCATTATAAAGCCTCGAAAATGCCGAGCCCGGCACCTCAAGCAAGTTGTAGGGACTATCAAACTCAACTAGCCTCCCGGCCTCCAAGACAGCCACCTTGTCAAAGTCCATGATGGTGTCCAGTCGGTGAGCCACGGCAATGATGGTGTGGCCGGGGAATTTCTTGCGGATGACGCGTTGCACGACGTCTTCAGTTCGGGCGTCGATGCTGTTTGTTTTGGTGTCAGTTTGCTTTCCTCTTGTGTTTTTCTTTCTTTTCCTTCATAAGAGCCTGTGAAAGAGAGAGGAAACAGCTTCTCACCTGCTAGTCGCCTCGTCCAAAATGAGGATGCTGCTCGGCCGCAGCAGCGCGCGCGCCAGTCCCAGAAGCTGACGCTGGCCACTTGACAGGTTCAACGTGTCGATATCGGCGTCCAACCCGCCCTTGTCGTACACGAGGCGTGATAACTGTGCGCACTCCAGGGCATGCAGGATGGCCTTGTCGTCGGCTTGGCCCATGGGGTCTGCATTGAGGCGGACCGAACCTTTGAGCAAAAAAGGCTGCTGCGGCACGCCCGAGAGGCGGCGGCGGACTTGCTGGCGCGGGACGGTGGCAATGTCGATACCATCAACAAAAATAGAGCCGCTCTGCAAGTCAACGAGACGGAAGAGGGTCATCAGCAGAGAGGTTTTGCCGCTGCCAGTGCGGCCGCAGATGCCAATCTTGTCGCCGGCGGCGATGGAAAGGGAGAGGTCTTTGAGCACGAGGTTGCTCCCGTATGACGCCGTCAAGTTCTTGATCTCGATGGCCCCTGTTGCGGGCCACTCCGGCGGCGGCAGGTATTTCTCGCGGGGCTGGTCCTCGGACGCTGTTGTTTCGGTAAAGCTCCGGATCCGAGCGACGGAGCCAATGTGTGTCTCGAGCATGGTCCAGTATGTCACCAACAGCTTGATGTTCTGACTGAACTGGATGACCCCCAGCAGCGCGAGTCCCACGCCCCCGGCGTTGACGGTACCGCGGAGCTGAACGACCAACACTACCAGCAGGACTGCCACAGCCGCCACGATGAGATCCAGCACCAGCGTGAGCCAGCGTTGCACGGCGAACAAGAGATAAAAAGGGCGCTGCGAGCGGTCCAGCAACGCGCGGTTCTTGCCCTCGAGCGTCTGCTGCCAGCCAAAGGCGCGGATCGTGGACAGTCCACTGAGCGACTCCTCAAAGAGAGTGTAGAGGGGGGCTTTGGCTTCGATGTCTAGGAGACGAAGCTGGCGCGAGGTGCGCAAGTAGAACCACTGCACCGTGTAGAGGGCCAGCAGGACGACGGGGAAGGAGACGGCGGCGTATATGGATCCGACGCCGATGAGGGCCATTTGGGCGATGCAGAGGATGAATGCTGACACATTGTTAGAAAGTCAAGTGAGGTACACATGGGAAGTCAGGGGTAATCACTGGTGAAAGTGTTGAGTGCAGCAACGGGCAACTCCATGTCGATCAGTTGGAGGTCCTGGCTGAAGCGGTTCATGGTGACACCTGTGTCCGTGTTGACGAAGAAGGACATTGGTGCGCTGCGGGCTGTCAGTCTACGGTCTCGTAGAATGATACAGAAGCAAAAAAACAGGCACCTACCTCAGGACAGTCTTGAGGAGTTCAAAGTGAAACTTTTCCCCTGATCGGGGAACCATCGTGATAATCATTTGCCTAGACGCCGAGGGTTATTAATGTCCGGCAAGAGGGATAGGATAAGCACTCACCAGCAGCTCAGAAACAGGCAAACAATAGCGACACCGCCAAGCATAGCATAGATGCCCAGCCAGTATCCCAATCTTGCATTAGGCTCAGACTCGTTGCTGGCGGCCCACCACTGCACCCAGACAGCTGGAAGTGTGTCAGCAGGGCGTCGATCTTCCGAGACAAGGGGCTGTACGAGACGCTTACTCGGAAATGACACTGAAAAGACAAAACCAGTGATGGCAATGACAAACAAAACGGTAGCCCACCAACCCACCGATCTGACATAATACAAGTAGATCTGTATGTCTCCGGTGCGGCGGCTCATGCCGTCGTCACACTCCTTGTCGTTGCTATGCACCGTCTCACTGCCACTCGGCGAGGAGGTTACGGCGTCGAGATCAGACCCTATCACCTCCTTGTTATTCACTGGCATATCAGGATTATCCGAGTCGTTGTCTGTCTGATGAGCAGTGGTTATGCTGCTGGTGCGACCATGATGCTCGGGGACAACATGTGACCAGTCGGCGTTGGGAAGGGAAAGGGAGGAGACATAGCCGCCGCCGTTGTTGAGTTCGGAAAATGTACCCTGTTCGGCGATGCGGCCGTCAGTGCCAATGTGGACGATGTAGTCTGCGAATGGGACACGTTTTGCTGTGACTATTAGCCTCGGATAATAAGAAGGATTATGTCGGTATGTGCATACTCGATGAAGAGACCAAAATGACCGTGGCCTGCAAGACACGGAAGATGCCATCCGGCCCCAGCAGGCTGTGGAAAACGTGGTTCTCGGTGGCCGTATCTAAGCCACTGAGGGCGTCGTCGAGCACGACTATTTCTCTCCGGGCATAGACAGCCCGTGCCAGTGCCTGTATTTTTGTCAACATGTGTCAATGCTAGCACCAACAAAACATGACAGAACTGAATGAGAACATACGATCCGCTGACTCTGTCCACCACTCAGTGCAATACCTCCACTTCCAATGCGCGACGAGTCACCCGCCGGTAGCTCCCTGAAGTCTTGCTCCAAGGCGCAGGCACGCACGACTCGGTCATACCACATGCGGTCAAAGACTTCGGTTCCGACAATGGCGTCACGGACCGTGCCGTTCATATGCCACGCGCTCTGGGCGCAGTACGCCACACTTCGCTTGGGGTTGGTGATGCGAACGGACCCGGCCAAAGGAGGGATTTCGCCGAGGAGTGTCTGCACTAGGGTAGATTTGCCGCAGCCGACGGGCCCGATGATGATGCTGAGTCCGTGCTGGGGGAGGCGAAGACTGAGGTTGTGAAGTTGTGTCGGCTTTTCGGCGTTCCAGCCAATGTCGGTGTTTTGAAGGACTACAGCGCAGTTGCTGTCATCGAACTTTTCTTCCGACGAGGACGCCGACTCTGGTATTGACGGTGTAAAGACACGCGCGTCGAGACGCTCGTCAGCGCCGAGAAACTCTTGGATGCGGGCAAAGCTGCCGGCAGCGCCAAGGAAGGTTACCAGGGACATGACGAGCGAGGCAAGGGGCTCAGAAAGGAGGGCAAAGAGGGAGAGCGCCGTGAACACGCGCGCAGTATCGAGAGTCTTGTCGCCTGTGTCGCGAGCACGGACGGAAAAGACAGCAAAGGTGAGGACAGGGGCGAACACTTGCGTGAGGTACGCAAATACCATGTTCCAGATGATAAGTCGGCGGAACTTTTTGGATATGCGCAGCTCGTCAACTCGAAGCTCCTGCAGGCTGTGCAGCAGTGTCTCGCCCAGGCCGCACATCTTGATGCCCTTGATCGACGACAGCATGGCCGACGTGGCCGAGATGCGCTTCTCAATGGCCTCGAGCCACATGGCCTGGCGCGACATGATGAAGTTCATGGCAAACATAGAGCCAAAGAGCGTGACAAGAGACACGGCAACGGGCACCACGCATGCCACACCAAGCTGCTGCTCGAGCAGGAAGATAGCGATGCCTACTTCAACCAAGTTGGACCAAATCTCGTGCATCGTCTGCCAGCCCTGGACGATACGCTCCATGTCAGCACTCATCAGCGTCATGGATGCAGCAGGGTCGATGTTTTTCAGGTTGAGCGTGCTGGTCTTGCGGTAGATGAGCGAGATGAGACCGCCGCGGAGCATGGTGATGGTGCGGAAGGTTCCATGTTGGTATTGACCCATGGACACCGCAATTCCAACATAGACCAGAAGATAGGCGCCGATGAGCCCGTAGCCAGCCTGGGTGGTTTGTTCGGTGATGGCCTCCTGGGACAGTCGGATGGTGCGGTTGATGAGGAAGGGCTGGCAGAACATGAGCGCGGTGAGACACGCTCGCGGAAACATGGTCCGGATGATGGGCCATTTGAGCACGCCAAAAGCAGTCAACAGAAGCCTATGTGGAGACTTTCCTGTCACTGGAGGACATGATGTTAGTAACTCTAAGTTTGGCGTATAGACTTCAGGTGGAATAACTCACCTTTATTTTTGGCCGCCAAGAACAATCTGTGACAATAGACAGCCTCTAAGTGCTTGTCTAGGGCAAAGAGATCGTCAATGTCCAATATCCGGCTAAAGCCCGACCTAAACAGCGGGTTGAGCCACAGGAAGAAAGATCGGTTGTAGATGCCGCTGGTCGCTTCAGGGGGTAAAACGCGGTACTCGGGGGCAAGAAGCCGACGCTTCCCCACTGCCTCGAGCGTGAGTATGACGGCCTTGATAACCACGGCCGCTGTTGAGACGGAAGCAATCACGCGGCTCGACCACTCTCCCACCCGGAGCCACAGAGTCCGGGTGTGAGCAATGTCGAACAGCAACGTGCAGAACAGGAATACGCCCAGGAGGGTGGACGGCCGCACAGTGTGGCGGTGTTCAATGAAAGAAAATAGAGCGATGCCGAGGGTGCATACAAGTGACACTGCCGATGCTGCAACAGAGGTCCGCGTTGGGACCACTGAATGCGACGTCCAGAGGATGAGCGTTGCTAACTGCAGCGCCGCAAGTACAGTCCAGGACGACTGAAGAGAGGAAATTTCACAGAGTCAGCACAAAGGGTTCTAAGAGTACATCAGGGAATTTATGTCACAAGGGCATCCCACCTGGGCAACCCTCGGTGACTCCTCAGGGGGGAGGGGGGAAACCACTTACAAGCTTCAGAATTGCCAAAGAGACGCCATTCGTGACTTTCTTGGCCTTTCGTAGAAGAAACCGGCCCCGAAATGGGAGCGCAACTACCAAAAGGCCAACCGGTAGGATCGCGAGAATCGTTTCTTCAAACAACAACGTAAAGTCAAAGCCGCCGCGACAGCTGCCCGCATGTGGACCAAACGAGTCATCCACATGGGCACAGGACACGCCTGAGGGGGAGACGTCTACCATGTTTACAGACGAAACACTCAGGGTATTCTGCGTATGGGTAGGTCAGGTAGGTGAGATAGGTGAGGTAGCTATGGCGGGAAGGATTGTCTTGAGGGGTTTTGCTCAAAAGGCCGTAAAACTTGAGAGGGATCATATGGGAAACCTGGATCGGTGATCCTAAGAATATCTGCTCGGGAATCTCGAAAAGATGGGGGAAAGATGGGAAAAAGATGAATGGGATATTGCGATCAACCGCACAAGAGCAAGAGACCCGGGACAATGGGTGGCTCGCGTGGCTACATATTAATAAGCTTCCCCTCATCATAGACAGTGAAAATCCTTTCTATTCTGGTGTTTTCCTTCTACCGACGCCCAAGATCCAAGGTAACCCGCCAAACTGGTTTTCCGAAGCGGTGAAGGCCACGGGGCAAAGTCAAAGACGTCACGAGAGGGCATTATTTTGTGCTCGATGGCAAAATCTCAACCATCCAGGTTCGACCCCTGACTATTTCCGTCCACCAATGCCACCCGTTCAGCTGTGTTCCGTCTTCGGCCTGATGATCTTTGCCTCGCCACCGGTTTATTTCAGCCCGTCTGAAACGCAAAAAGCTGAAGCGAGCTGAGGCGAGCTTTTGTCATCGTCGAGGTCTTCGCAGTGGCGTCGTATTTGTAGGGAATGCCGACATGCGATGTGGTTTTCTGGGGTAACGTAACGTTACGACGTGGTTGAGAAAAAGGTCCGTTGAGCCATTGAGCGGCCGGAAACTTCCGCACGTCATAAAGAGCGATCGTCGTGTACATGCGTGGCGTGTGGTAAAATCTTGCTTTCCTCCAATGATGATGGAAACTTGACACATAGTTCGGGCCTCGCTTCCAGTTCCTGACTCGGCTTGGTTCCTGACTTGGCCCAATGGGGAATCCGCGGTGCCAAAATGTAGCCGCATCGTGCCCAAGTGGTGTCTGGTTTCAGACGGCTTGCCGCTTCTCCAAATCGGCAACTGTGCTGCAGATCGCGTCGCACGGCATCAGGCATCCGCCAATGGTGCGGGACGGGAGAGGGAAAGAAGAAGACGAAGAAGCAGAACCAACCAGCTGAAGACGCCGCCACCGACGACATCGACCAGCGGGCAGTTGCAGAATTGTGTTGCAGTTGCAGCCTGCTGGACGGCGAACACGACAATCCTACCCGCGGCAACAAGACGGTGCAAGTCTAGAGAGACCAATACAACCCAAGCGGATGGCGAGGTACCTATATCCGAATGAAGCCAAAATATCAGTGGTACTAACGGGTGCTGGCTACAAACGGCCCCCGACCACCTGCCAAATATCGCAATAGCCGTTGCTGATCGTGATCTTCCCCAAAATAACCTGATCATAAATGTCATCCCGCGCCATTGACGATCGATTCCGGTCCACCTTTTGTCGGACCGCCTTTTCCATTCTTCCACTTTTCCCCAGGCCATTCCGCCTTTCCCCCAGATGATTCCACTTTTTTCCCCAGGCGACGATCTTTGATCAGCGGTCAAGACACGGAGACAGGACCTGGGTCCGTCGGAAACGGCAACCAGAAAATTTGCCTGGCTGTATCACGCACGCCATCGGGCATGTCGATCGCTCTTTTCCGCCCATTTGGTCGGCGATGGAAAACGCTTTAGCCTCCTCGCCACCACTGTTTTTGCCCGTATGGAAAAGGGGGCCGGACTGAACGCTACGTACGTAGGGGAAGAGGAGAGGAAGAAGGACAGAAGCGAGAAAGGCGGCATACGTCGGTTTGGTCGTTTGCCTATAAACTTAGCTGAGACCGTTTTGTAATGTGATAAAGTCAGGTTACGAAAAAAGAGCAAGAAAAAAGCTACGACGACAAGCGAATGTGTATCCTGCAACACCAAATCCTTCCGCTGCAAGACATACAATCCCAAAAGACCCAAAGCCGCAGCCTTTTGCGTTTTGTCAAACCCTCTTCCTTGCTCTGATCCTTCAACCCCTTTTTTATGAGTTCGCATCTCAATCTCAAAACCTTATCTCCAATTTAAGCTTATCGATCGATCGCCCCGCGCTATCTATCTCTGTCTCACATTTCCCCCACGTGACAGATACCATCACGCACAGCACGATGGGATCTACCAACGGCACCAACCCGATCCCGATCGGCGCGCAGGGAATTACCCTGTCCACCACCAACACCCCAGAACCCAGCACTACCGCGTGTCGATTCCCAGTGTTTTGCCGCCGCACCGCAAAGGAATCGGAACCCCACGATAACGACACCACCGCACACCAGCAACAACCACCCCGCCGGCCAATCAACGTCGCTCGTGTCACCCTCGATTCTCGCACTTTGAGCAACATTTCGGTACTGACCGCCAAAGAAACCAACAAAGCCCAAAAAAAAATCGACTCGGATGTAGCTGCTTATTTCAACAACGTCGTCAAGGCCGCGTGGGCGGTGCTGCTGCGCTGCTATACCGGCCAGGACCAAGTATCTTTTTCTTTTTCTTTTTCTCCTTTGTCTCCCTCTGTGTGCAACGATAGTAACGACGCCAATGATAATGATGCGCTTTCGACTTCGACAATTGTGCGGTTTGATTTTACTAACGACGGAAATGGTGGTACGCTTTCGGTGGCCGACGCGGTGGCTGCAAGCGGGAAGGATCCATCACCGGGAAGAACCGCGGTGTGGGGCGGCCGGGGCCGCGAATTCATCGTGTGCGGGGAAGTGGGTGGTGGCGGCGGCAGGGGTATCCCAACCCCGGGCGCGATTGACACCGCCGTGGTGGTGGTGTCAAGCGGGAGGAGCGTCCCGAAGCTTGAGGTATGTGCACATATTTAATGTTGAGCTGTTCATCAATTCCTGTACATTTGATCATTCTCTTCAGGGTTTTCATGTTTTCATTAGCCGACCGAGTGATTTCTGTGGCCGGAGGCAGAGCTGACAATCGTAAAAATTTGTAGAAACACCAAAATCTCCGATTGCTGGTCAAGAGCGGCGGTTCCGTTCCTGGCTTGTTTTTGGAATGGAATGCGGCAGCTCTGGGCATGTCAGCCGCACAGGGCAACCTCGTAGCCGACACTCTGTCCAAGATCCTGTGTGGCATCCTCGGCAGTCCATCGGACGCATTGTTGCGTGAGCTGGATTGTCTGGGCGCCGCTAATCGCGATCGTTTTGTTTCGTGGAATGAAGCCAGCGCTGTTGATGCCGTTGAGAGTTGTGTGCATGATGTGATTGTCGACCAGGTAGTGCAGCAGCCGGATGCAGAGGCTGTTTGCGCCTGGGATGGGTCTTTGACCTATCTGGAGCTTGACCGAGCCGCTGCGAAGCTGGCTGCTCGTCTGGTGCAGTGTGGTGTTGGCCCAGAGGTTTTGGTTCCTCTTTGCTTCGATAAGTCGGTATGTCTTACTCAGATCTGCCCTATAAGTCAAAGGATAATACTAAAAAAAGTCAGAAATGGACTGTCGTCGCTATGTTTGCCGTCCTGAAGGCGGGTGGGGCCTTTGTTCCCCTGGATCCCTCTCATCCCGTCGAGAGATTGGCCGGGTTGTGCGGCACCCTGGATGCAACACTCATCTTGTGCTCACGTCGTCTCGTCGACACCCTCTCGGCTGTTTCCGACACTATTCTTGCGGTAGACGATGTATCCCTGGATGAGTGCGTGTCCGACTCTCTTCCCACCGAGACAGCAGTCTCCAGCCACAACGCGGCCTACGTGATCTTCACTTCAGGTTCCACCGGAAAGCCAAAGGGCACCATCATCGCGCACAAGTCCTTCTGCTCCAGCGCCAAGGCCCATGCTCCCGCCCTGCGCATTGACAGCACCTGCAGAGTCCTGCAGTTTGCGGCCTACACCTTCGATGCCAGTTTGGTCGAGACCCTCACCCCGCTTATGGTAGGCGGCTGCGTCTGCATTCCCAGCGAGGAGGAGCGTCTCAACGACCTCGCGGGCGCCATCAACAGCATGGCCGTCAATCACGCTGTCTTGACGCCTTCTTTTGTTGGATTCCTCTCCCCTGCCGCAGTGCCCGGTCTGTGTCGGCTCGTTCTCGCCGGCGAGGCCATGGCGCATTCTCATGTGACTACATGGTCGCACATTGAGCTGGTTAACGGCTATGGGCCGGCCGAAAGCGCAGTCGCCGCCGTAGTGAACTCCAATGTCGGGCCGGGTACCGAGCCTACTGACATTGGGGTACCCTGCGGTGTGCGGGTGTGGCTTGTCGACCGAGAAGACCATGGTCGTCTGGTGCCTGTCGGTTGTGTCGGTGAGATTCTGCTAGAGGGACCGAGTCTTGCGAGAGGCTATCTTAACGATACAGCCAAGACAGCATACAGCTTCATCACGGATCCGGCGTGGGTACCTGTGGGTGCCGGCAGGCGATTCTACAAGACAGGGGACCTCGCACGCTATAATTCCGACTCTGGCTCCCTGACGTATGTCGGCCGAAAGGACACGCAAATCAAGCTTCATGGCCAACGCATCGAGTTGGGGGAGATTGAGCACCACTTGGCTGTCGACGAGAGCGTGCAACATGCTCTGGTGCTTCTGCCAAAGGTGGGTCCTCTCAAGGGCAGGCTGGTTGGTGTGCTTTCTCTAGTCGGCTCGCAAAATTCGTCTCGTGTCATTGGGTCGACAGGGGAACAGCCCTCCCTGATGACTGACACGCTCACCATCGATACCGTTGTCAGAAGCGTGCGCGAGTGGCTGAGCTCAAGATTGCCTGCTTACATGGTTCCGTCGGTGTGGCTACCTGTCGACGCCATTCCGATGCTCGCGTCTCGCAAAATGAACCGAAAAGCCGTTTCGACGTGGGTGGAGACCGGCCTCAGTGTCGAGCAGTGCCAACAACTTATTATGGGCTATGATTCGGCGGAATTATCTTCACAGGATGCCCAGAGGCGAGAGACCGTGCCGTCGCTGACGGACACGGAAATCACGCTGCGTGACATCTGGGGTGATGTCCTGAACCTTCCCGCCGACCAAATCCACCCCGATAATCGCAGCTTTCTCAGCCTCGGCGGCGACTCCATCTCGGCTATGGCATGTGCTGGGCGAGCCAAGAAGGCCGGTCTGGCGGTAGCAGTTCGAGGCGTCCTCCGTGCCGAGTCCATTCGTCAGTTGGCATCGACAGTCAACATCTCAAACACCAACTCCAAAGCCTACCATGACCAGATCAACAAGGCCGACGTCTTGGACACGCCTTTTGAGCTCTCGCCCATCCAAAAGCTGCATTTTGAGACGCGAGACACAGCACAGGGCGACGAACACTTTAACCAGAGCTTCTGTCTGCGCGTCACCCATCACATTGCTGAGAGCGACTTGCGGAGCGCACTTCAAACCGTTGTTCATCGGCATGCCATGCTGAGAGCCCGATTCTATCGCGGCGAAGACGGACAGTGGCTTCAATGTCTTACCGACAATATCGACAGCTCGTTCCGTCTCCGTAACCATGTCGTGTCGACTCAAAAAGAGATGGACGTCGACATTGCCAACGCACAAGGGTCTCTCGACGTCCAAAGCGGCCCCATTCTCGCATTCGAGTTGTTCGAGCGACACTCTAGAAACCAGCAGACGCTATTCATGACGGCCCATCACCTCGTTATTGATCTCGTTTCGTGGCGCGTCATTCTTGAGGACCTCGAGGAGATGCTCTCCCGCCCTCGCGACCAAAGCACGACGCACCCGTCCTTGTCATTTCCCGCATGGATTGCACTCCAACGGGACGAAGTTGTAAACATGGCCCTTGACCAGCTAGTTCCCTCGTCAGCAGCTATTCCCGCGGCTCAGACCAAGTACTGGGGCCTCCACGACCAGCCCAACTTATACGGGGACGTCGTCTGCCAGAACTTCGCCCTGGACGCTGATCTCAGCCATACGCTCCTCACAGACTGTCATGTCCCCTTCCGCACTGAGACCGTGGACCTGCTCCTCACGGCTCTGCTTTGGTCCTTTGGGACCGTCTTCACCGACAGATCTCCCCCTACCATCTTGAACGAGGGCCACGGTCGTGAGGCCCTCCTAGGCGGCGACGAGATGGATATCTCGCGCACGGTTGGTTGGTTCACCACACTGTTCCCCGTTTCTCTTTCGTCCTCTGCGACAGTCACCAGCCCTGGCAGCTTTGCCCAGGCTTTGGTGCAAGTCAAGGATCTTCGTCGTCGAGTGCCGGGCAACGGCCGTCCGTACTTCGCCGCGCGGTTCCACCATCCCGACGCAGAGTCGGTCTGGGGTGAACACGGGGACATGGAGGTGTCATTCAACTTCCTCGGCCGGTACCAGCAGCTGGAGCGCGCGGGGGGGCTCTTTCAACCTGCCGAGGGTGCTCTCATGGCCGGCGAGGCGCATGCAGGAAGTCCGACCGCGGACTTTGGCGCTGCGGCAAGGCGGTTCGCGCTGTTCGAAATTTCTGCCGTCATCGTGCATGGTGTCTTGCGGTTTGGTTTCGCCTGGAACAGCAAGATGCGGCACCAGGAGCGCATCAGACAGTGGGTGGCTGCCTGCCAGCAGGTTTTGGTCGAGGCAGCGGCTACGATGCCGGCCATGCCGCGGGGGGTCAGCGTCACGGACTTTCCGCTGTTGGGCCCGGGTCTGACATCTCATGATCTCGAAGTGTTTGAGCGGACTAGGTTGGCAGAACTTGTTGGTAAAAAAGGGTGGAATGGGATTGAAGACATGTATCCCGCCTCACCCATCCAGCAGGGCCTGTTAGTGAGTCGGACCAAAAGCGAAGCGTTTTATGCGGTACGCAGAGTTTTCTGGCTTTCTGCTGCTGGCGCAAAAACAGAGGGCCAGGCCGCCGTCGAGGTGCCGCGCGCAGCGCAAGCCTGGGAGGACGTCGTCAGACGCCATGCCCTGCTTCGCACTGTGTTCGTCGATGCCGTTGGTGACGCCCGGGCCGGCGGCTTTGACCAGGTCGTCCTAACCGAGGCGCGGCCGTCTCCTGTTATTCGAGAATGCGGCAGCGAGCGGGAGATGCGGGAGACCCTTGACCATCTGGAGCCGGTGCAATATCACGACAACGGACCGCAGCATCGACTTACCATTCTTCACGTCGAGGGCTCCGCTGGATTGGTTTGTGTTTTGGAAATGAGCCACGCAATTATGGATGGTGCCTCCATGGACATTTTGCTCCGGGACTTTGGACGGGCTTATGCCGGGTCACTAGCCATTGCGCCAAAGCCGCTGTTCAGTCCATTTGTGGCGAGCCTGCAGCAGCGCAGCCTCGAGCAAGACCTCTTGTTTTGGCAGGGCCGGCTGGCCGGGCTGGACCCGTGTCACTTTCCGACCCTGAACGACGGTGCCAAAGCAACGGAAAGTCAGAGGCGGCTCAAGACTCTTCGCGTCGAGCTTCCCCAGCTGGGAGCCCTGCAGACATTCTGCAACGGCAGCGGATTTACCATGCCCAATGCCTTTGCGGTTGCGTGGGCCCTGACGCTGGGATGTTATACTGGTACTGACGACGTCTGCTTCGGCTATCTTGTCTCAGGTCGTGACGCTGGCCTGGTCAAGGGATCGGAAGACGCAGTTGGGCCATTCGTCAACATGGCCACACAGAGAGTCCCCCTCAGTGGCAAAGACATCTCCATCTTCGACACGCTCGAGGCCGTGCAAAGAGACCAACTGGAGTGCATGCCATACGCCCAAGTCTCACTCGCCGAGGTACAACACGCACTGCATCTGCCCGGTGGCATGTCGCTGTTCAACACCTGCATCTCCTACCGCCGGCTCTTGTCTTCAAGCGCATCGGAGAACGTCGGTATTTTGTTTGAGGAGATCGAGGCCATCCATGACCCAACCGAGTATCCCCTCTCTCTCAACATCGAGGTAGACGAAACAGGTTGTGCCGCCATCGACATCGATTATTGGACCGACAGCATCGCGTGCGGTCAGGCGGAGCACGTTGCGGCAACATTCATGCAGGCCGTATCTAACATTGCGGAGAACTCTGCCGCACCGCTGTCTCGGATCGAGATTGTCCACCACGCGACACGTAATCAGATATGGGATTGGAATGCACAGATGTCAGCGACCACGGCAGAGTGTCTCCATCGCATGGTCGAGAAGCAGGTGGCAGCCAGATCCGCAGCTGAAGCTGTTCATGGCTGGGATGCCAGTTTCTCGTATCAGGAGCTGAATGCACTCGCTAATCAACTGGCCGCACATCTTTCTGAGGTTGGGGTGGGTCCCGAGGTCTTTGTGCCCGTCTGCTTTGACAAGTCGGCGTGGACTGTGGTCTCCATGCTTGCGGTGCTCAAGGCCGGTGGGGCCGTGGTGCCGCTTGATGCAGGACATCCGGTTGATGCGCTGCAAGACAAGGTGCTCGACGTGGGAGCCCACATCGTCGTGGCCTCCGAGTCAAGGGCGGCTATCTTCGAGAGCATGGTGCCGTATGTCTTGGCCGTCGGTCCTGACCTCCTCGCCCGTCTCCCCGACAGTCCCGTTGACGAGACTGGGACTGAAGTGGCACCGCAAAACGCTGCCTGGGTTATCTTTACCTCCGGCAGCACCGGCAAACCAAAGGGTGTTGTACTTGAACATCAAGCCCTCGTGTCAAGTGCACTCGCTCATGGCGCACGACTCGGCCTCGGCCCGCACACCCGGTTCCTGCAGTTTGCAGCACACACCTTTGACAACAGCATCGAGGAGATGTTCACGACCCTCATCCATGGGGGCTGTGTCTGTGTGCCGTCCGATGCCGACCGTCTCGGAAACCTGGCAGGCGTCATAAACTCGCTGGAAGCCAACATGATGGACCTCACGCCCACCGTGGCGGCCCTTCTACACCCCTCGCAGGTCCCTAACATCAAAGCCATGGCGGTTGGTGGAGAGGCTCTCACGCAGACGGTTTTGGATGCCTGGGGCGGCGCCGTTCCCGTTCACAACCAGTACGGCCCTAGCGAGTGCTCTATCAATTCAACGCACCGATTGCACAAGACCGCTCATGACGACATTTCCAACATCGGCACGAGTGTGGGGAGCATCTCATGGGTTGTTGATCCCCTGAACCACAATCGGCTGATGCCCGTCGGTTGTGTTGGTGAACTTCTCATCGAGGGTCCAATCTTGGCACGGGGCTACCTCAATCGTCCTATCGAGACAGCCAAGGCCTTTGTTGACAATCCGCTGTGGGCGGCCCTGGATCCGCACCATGCCAACCGAGGAGCCCGCAGAATGTACAAGACAGGCGACCTTGTGCGATACGACTCTGACGGGTCACTGGTTTATCTCGGCCGCAAGGACACCCAGGTCAAGCTGCACGGGCAACGGATTGAGCTTGGCGAGATTGAGCACCATGTTGCCGCGTCGCTGCCTGATAGCGTACCGTCATGTGCCGAACTGGTGGTGCTAGGCGACGCAAACAAGAACCTTGCTGTCTTCTTTTCTCCCAATCCGGTCTTGGATACCGAGGCTAAGGTGCTTGGCATAACCCCCGAGCTTCAACGGCTGTCGCAGGGTGTTGTGACGGCTCTGACCTCCAAGCTGGCGTCGTACATGGTCCCAGCCCTTTTCTTCCCCGTCTCCCAGATGCCGTTGACATCGTCGGGGAAGTTAGACCGCCGTCGTCTCCGGGGTCTAGTCCAAGCTTTCGACTCTATCAGCGTCGCCGCATATCGTCCAAAGGCGCAGTTGGGAGATGGGCGGAAGCCGGAGACAGATATGGAATGTACCCTGCAAAAGCTATGGGCCAAGGCACTCAACGTCCCAGTCGACAGTATCATGGCCGACGATAGCTTTTTCCGACACGGAGGCGACTCGATAGGGGCCATGCGGCTTGCCGCCGCCGCACGCCAAATGGGGGTAGCCTTGACTGTTGCGACCATTTTCCAGACACCGCGGCTTTCCGATATGGTCTTGGCCATTGCTGGAGATGAGGGCGCTGTGCTGACTTCAGAGGGGTCAACTTCTGGGTCTCTTGAGCCATTTTCGCTGCTCAAGGGTCAATATTCATTGCGACTCAAAGACCAGGTTGCCTCCATCTGCCGTGTGCCGGTTGGGTCTATCCAGGACGTTTATCCCTGCACGCCGCTTCAAGCTGGATTGGTCGCTGCGTCACAGCGACGACCTGGGGCGTACGTTGCCGTCAACGCGTATAAGCTCCCGGTGGGCGTCGATGTGGTTCGCTTCAAGCAAGCCTGGCAGGAGGTAGCCGACTCAGAGGCCATCTTGCGCACCCGGGTTGTGTTTGATGAGAAGTTGGGATTTCTGCAAGCGGTAATACGCAGACCAATTGTTTGGACAACGGCAACCAGTGCGCACAGCCTGTCTGCGGAGGATACGAAGTTGCCGCCGCATGATGGTGGTACCCTCACGCGGTACATCCTCGTCGATGAACACAGTGACCAGCCCACATTCGTATGGGTGGCTCATCACGCTCTGTATGATGGATGGAGTTTGTCAACACTGCAGAGCCGCGTGGAAGAGCGATATCGTCGACGCGAGGTTGCCATGGCCGCCACGCCTCACTACTCGCGATTCGTCGAGCACTTGGCTGGTATCGATGCCGCCGTGTCGGACGCCTTTTGGAAGGCAAACCTTGCCACCGAAGAGGATGTGGAGCATTTCCCACAGCCCGCACACGCGGGCTACCACGTCAAGGCCTCGTCCCAAACCCAGCGAATGATGCATTTTAAGAAGCCCGCGGCTGATCTCCCTGTGGCCTCGTTCCTACGCGTCGCATGGGCTCTGGTGCTCTCCACGCACATTTCGTCCCCCGACGTCATCTTTGGCGAAGTGCTGAGCGGTCGGGATGTACCAGTCCCGCATATCGAGGACCTTGTCGGCCCCACATTCACCACTGTGCCTCGGCGGATTGCCATCAACAACGAAGCCACGGTCAAGGCTGCACTCGACGCTGCCCGTGGGTTGAGTGACGTCATACCTCACCAGTTCGCGGGCCTGCAACGCATCAAGAGTCTCGGCCCAGCGGCCGCCGCGGCTTGCGAGTTCCAGAACTTGCTTGCCATCGACATGGCAGATGATGCGGTGGAAGACGACGAGTTCAGTCTGTGGAGCGACCTCGTCAGCGGCGGTAACAAGCAGGGCGCCGAGTTCTTCAACCTACCGCTGAATGTAACGTGCACCATTGGCCAGGACAACACGATTGAGGTACACGCGTACTTTGACGCGCAAGTCATTCCGGAGTGGAAGGCGAAGTCTCTGCTCGGGCAGTTGGAGGTGGCACTTACCAGGCTTGCGGACGCGGGGACGTGGAACGAAAAGTTGGGTGAATTGGACCTGCTGGCCGGGACTGACAAGCAGCAGATTCGCGAATGGAACGTGGACGCCGGTCCGCTGGTTGAGCGGCGCATCCAAGATGTCATTTTTGAACGGACTTGGAAGCGGGACGCGGAGGAGGTTGTGGTTGTTGGCTGGGATGGCGCGCTGACGGCGAGCGAGCTGGATCGCCTGTCGTCCACCCTTGCACGCGACTTGCAGGGCAAGCGCGTTCGGCCGGCGACCTTCGTCCCATTTTGCTTCGAGAAGTCCGTGCACGCCGTGGTTGCCATGCTGGGCATTTTGAGAGCGGGTGCCGCATTCGTACCGCTGGACCCGGCGCATCCGGTGGCAAGGCTGCGCGAGATTGTGGCAGACTGCAAGGCCGACGTGTTGTTGTGTTCGCCGCGATATGCTGGGCTTTGCGCTGGAGTTGGCGCCAGAACAGTGGTCGCGGTGGATGGGGAAAGCCTGAGGCGATCTGCCGAAGTGGGGCTGATCGCCGGGGGGACGGGAGATGGTACGTGCGCTCTGTTTTGTCCCCCTTTCTTTCCCCCTTTCCCTCCTTGCCTTTTGGATTTTTTTTTCTTGGAATAAGTTGGCTGATTGTTTTGCAGATGGCCTGACGTCGACGAATCCGGCCTATGCCATTTTTACGTCGGGCACGACAGGCAAACCCAAGGGGACAATTGGTGGGTCTCTCAGTGCTTGTCCGCTCCTTCCTTTCACATACTAACATGGGCCACTGCAGTTTCGCATTTGGCGTTCTGCTCTGGGGCTGCAGCCCATGGCCCCGCCATGCACATGAACGCGCCCTTCCGCTTCCTCCAATTCGCCTCGTACACTTTCGATGCCTCCCTCGTAGAGATCCTGACGACTCTCATGATGGGCGGCACTGTTTGTGTTCCGCGCGACGAGGATCGAACCAACGGAAATATTAGCGTCGTCATGGAGCAAATGGGCGTCGACATGGCCCTTCTCACGCCTTCATTTGCGCGCACTCTGGCGCCGTCCGACGCCCCGCATCTCAAAACGCTCATCCTCGGCGGCGAGGCCATGGCCCAGAGCCACGTGGATGTCTGGGCCGACAAGCTTAAACTGGTCAACGCCTATGGACCGAGCGAGTGTGCTGTGGTGGCGACTGTCAATCCGCATGTGCATCGCGCGTCCAACCCGGCGAACCTGGGGACGGGAATGGGTCGGTGTTGGGTTGTGGACCGAAACAACCACAACCGACTGGCGCCCGTGGGGGCGGTTGGCGAGCTGTTGATTGAAGGCCCCACTCTGTCTTCGGGGTACCTCAACAACGAGGCCAAGACTCGCGAGGTGTTCGTCGAGGGTCCGAGGTGGTCGAACGATCACGCATTCAGCTTCGATGGTGCAGGACTCGGACCCCGTCGGATGTACAAGACTGGCGATCTGGTATGCATCTGCGATCCTGCATCAGGCGAGATGGTGTACATGGGCCGGAAAGACAACTCGCAAGCCAAGCTCAATGGCCAAAGGCTGGAACTGGACGAGATTGCCCATCATCTTGGCGCTGATCCGGCTGTGAGGCACGCCGTCGTGTTTTTGCCGAAGGATGGGCCATGTGCGAAGCGACTGGTCGCAGTGCTCTCTCTTCGGAGCATAGCTGGACCAGACACTGGTAATCGGCTTGAGCTTGTCGTCTCAAGAGACGCATCCCGTCTGCTTGGCCAGGCTCAGCGTCGCCTCTCGGAAACTGTACCACCGTACATGGTTCCGTCGACGTGGATCGCCGTCAACGACATTCCGCTTCTTCCATCTGGCAAGCTCGACCGCATGGGCGTGTCCTGGTTCATCGAGAACATCAACGCCGAGAGACTTGACGAACTCGCCGCAGCCCAATCCTGTGGTGAAGAAAATCCAACAAACAGCACAACACAGCCGGCGGATATGAGTGAGCACCTGAAAGCCATCTGGAGCCAAGTACTCAACGTGGGCCTGGAGCGCATCGGCCGAACAACCTCGTTCCTCCATCTCGGCGGTGACAGCATCACGGCCATGCAGGTAATGGCCCGGTGCCGGACCCAAGGTATCACAGTCGCCGTGCACGACATTATTAACGCAAAGTCGGTGCACGACCTGGCGCTCAGGACCCAAACTACAACCGCACAGGGAATTGCCACTGCCGGTACGACAGAGGAGGACCACCACGAGTTTGACCCGACACCCATCCAGCAGCTGTACTTGCAGCTTTCGGGGACTGGCAACTCGACTGCACTTCGTCAACAGGCACAGCAGACACAATTCAACCAGAGCATCCTCCTCCGCATCATCACCACCACGCACAACGGCAATCACATCGAGCCGCAAACCCTGGCACAGGGCATCCACGCTCTGGTACAAACGCATCCCATGCTCCGGGCCCGTTTCCGCCTCGACAACACCCACCGATGGCGCCAGCGCGTCACGACGGACGTCTCCTCCTCCTACCGCTTCAAGACCCACTCCTTGAGCACGTTGCAGCGAGTACAAAAGCGGATACAAACCTCCCAGAAGGCACTCAACATCGCGCGAGGCCCACTTCTCGCAGCTGATTATTTCGCGGTTGCCGAGACGAAGGAGGTGTATCTGTCTATGACGGTACACCACCTTGTTGTGGATATCGTATCATGGGGCATCCTACTACAAGATCTCGAAGACTTCTTTGTGTCAGGCGAAATTGCTCGGCCGGTATCTCTTCCATTTTCGGCGTGGACGAGAGCTCAGTCGGCGAGGACGCAGACACAGACGAACGAACGGCGGCTTCTTCCTCATCACGCCATGTTGAGCAATGATGGTGATGGTAGTAATCTGGCGTACTGGGGCATGAGCGGTGTGCCGAACGTGTACGGGGATGTGGTGACAGTAGAGGCCGACGTGGGGGAAGAGGCGACGGGGCTGCTGGTAGGCGCAGAGTGTCACGCCGCGATGGAGACCGATACCCTCGATGTTTTGTTGGCAGCACTGCTGGTCTCGTTTCGCGCGGCGACGAAAGGGAGAAAGGGGGTGTCCCGCATATTCAACGAGGGACACGGGCGAGAGCCCTGGAATGGGGACATGGATTTATCGAGGACGGTGGGGTGGTTTACGGCTTTGTATCCGGTACATTTGCCTGAAGAGTCTGGTTCTGGTAAGTCCGAGTCCTTTTCATCTGTGTTCTGGATTTTCTTTTTGACACACAATCTTACACCGTACTAGACAGCAACGTGATCAACGCCATCCGCTGGGTCAAGGACTTCCGCCGACGACTCCCCGGAAACGGCCGAGAATACTTTGCCCATCACATGCTCTCAGCCCAAGGCCGCGAGTCAGTTGGACAGCAATGGCCCGCCGAGGTCATTTTCAACTATCTCGGTCAGATGCAACAGCTTCATCACTCAAAGAATGTCTTGAAGGCTGTGGATGGAATCGACCAATCACTCAACTCGCCTTCCGACATTGGCAAAGATGTGCCCCGGTTTGCACTGATTGAGGTGTCCGCGGTGGTTCTCAATGGAAAAATGAGTCTATCGTTTGCATTCAACAAGCACATGGAGCACCAGCCACAAATCAAAGCCTGGGCAGAAGGGTGCCGAGCACTTCTCGAAGATACACCCCGTCGACTTCTCCAACATGCACACGAGACAACGCTGAGTGCATTCCCACTTATTTCGCTTACATACTACGGACACGAGAGCTTGCGCCGCCGACTGGAAGAGGCAGGATTGCATATCCAAGACGTTCAAGATATCTACCCATCATCGCCCATGCAGAGGGGTCTCTTGCTAAGCCAGATCCGCGACCCGGAAAAGTACGCCTATCGCACTGTTGTTGAGTTCAGCTGCTCCGCAAACCCAGTAGATGTCGGCCAACTTTGCGATGCCTGGCAGGCCGTTGTTCAACGCCATGCCACCCTTCGGACTGTGTTTGTCGATACAGTGGGGGGCGATGAAGGGCTCCAGGACCAGGTTGTCCTTCGGACTGCGCCGCGACAGATTGTGATGATACACTCCGAGGACAAAAACGCCGTGCAGCAACTGGAAACACTCGATGCCATCGACTACAGCGAAAAGAAGCCGCCACATAGACTTACCATCTGCACGACGCCTGCAGGTTCCGTGTTTTGCCGTCTGGATATCAGCCACGCCATTTGCGACGGGACATCTCTTCCCATTCTTCTTGATGATCTCATCGAAGCATACGAGGCCAATCTCAACATCAAGAAGCCGGCACCGCTGTATGGGGACTACATGGCACAGCTCCAGTCCCAGCCCCGCGACGACAGTGTGCAGTACTGGAAAGACCATCTCGCGGGAGCCGAATCATGTTTGTTTCCGTCACTTGCGGATCATGTGCTGGCATCGGCACAGACACCGGGCGAAGCAACACTTGGGTCTCACGCCATCACTCTCCCGGACGTATCACAAATCGCCGAGTACTGTGCCGACGCTGGCATCACGCTGTCTACACTCCTCCAGTTCGTCTGGGGCGTGGTCCTCCAGGTCTACACCGGATCAGATGACGTACTCTTTGGGTTCTTGTCCTCGGGCCGTGATGTCCCCGTGCTGCACGTTGAGCACGCCGTGGGCGCATTCATCAACATGCTCGTGTGTCGGCTGCGGTTAGGTTCCGAGACAGAAATCTCCGAGGCGCTGGAGTCGACCCACGCCGACCTCGCACAGGCCATGGCACATCAGACATGTTCACTGGCAGAGATGCAGCACGAGTTGGGCCTAGCCGGGGAAGCACTGTTCAACACGGCGTTTACGTACCAGAAAAGATCTGCCTCGTCCCAGCTAGCCGGTCAGTCCAAGGGCCTGCAGTACCGCGTCCTCAGCGCCGAAGATCCGAGCGAGTATGTGATCGCGGTTAACGTCGAGGCGACAGGCCAGACTGTCGAAGTGCAGTTTGGGTATTGGCGATCTGTGGTATCCGACGCCCAGATCAAGAACATTGCCTGCACGTTCTCGCAGATTGTGAGCGACCTGGTCCACGGGGATGATGATCGCACGATTGGCGAGCTCGATCTTGTTGGGCCCACTGATGTCGACCAACTCAAGGGATGGAACGATGCTGAGCTACCGAACGTAGATGAGTGCATCCACGACATGGTGGCCCGACACGCCCGCCAGCAGCCATTTGCGCCAGCAGTTCAGGGGTGGGATGCGTCATTTACGTATCGGCAGCTGGACGACACGGCTACAATTCTGGCGAGTCATCTCATTACTCTGGGAGTCGGGCCGGAGGTTTTTGTGCCTCTGTGCTTCGAAAAAACAGCGTGGACGATCATCGCCCAGCTTGCAGTCCTCAAGGCGGGCGGGGCTTTTGTCGGTCTTGATCCTGAGCACCCGGAATCCCGGCTTGAGCAGCTCATGCAGGATGTGGGAGCGACAGTGGTACTCTGCTCGAAGAAATACCAGCAAAAGATGATAGGCGTGGCCAAGTCAACGTCGACTTGTTTTGTCGTGGATGCTGCGTCCGTTGCCTCCCTTTCCACCCAAACGACACCTACAACTACCGCGAGTCGTTCGGCGTCGCTGCCGGTGTCGCCTGCCAACGCAGCCTATGTGATCTTTACTTCCGGCACGACAGGCCGCCCGAAAGGCACCGTTGTCGAGCATGCGGCTTTTTGCACCAGTGCCACGGCTCATGCCAAAGCCATGTTCATGGGTCCCGACTCGCGTGTCTTGCAGTTTGCCTCGTACACCTTCGACGCTAGCGTCATGGAGATTCTCACCTGTCTTTTAGTCGGTGGCTGCGTCTGTGTGCCCTCGGATGCACAGCGCATCAACGACCTGCCGGGCGTGGTCCGGGATATGGGTGTGACGTGGACGCTTTTAACTCCAAGCGTGGCCAGCACGCTCAAACCGGGGAGCGCAACCCTCAGAGGGCTCAAGACGCTCGTCACGGGCGGCGAGGCCATGTCCGCAGACCATATCATGCGGTGGGCTTCCTCGACCACCAAGTGTGCCCTGGTCAATGCCTATGGCCCGACAGAGTGTTCGGTTATTGCCACCACCGGCGTCAAGGTGGATCAACAGGGAGTCGTACAGAATACCAACAGCGGCAATATCGGTCCAGCCGTGGGCGGCAGGGTGTGGGTTGTTGATCCACACAATGTCAACAGGCTAGTTCCCGTCGGTGCGGCCGGGGAGCTCGTTGTCGAGGGTCGACTGGTGGCGAGAGGCTATCTTAACAACGAAGAGCAGACCCAACGGGCGTTTATCAATCCGCCCAAATGGATGGACAAACTCGGACTCCAGAACAACAGCCTACCAAACCGGAAACTGTATCGGACGGGCGATCTGGTACGGTTCAACGCTGACGGCGCAATTCTTTACATGGCGAGAAAAGACACCCAGGTGAAAGTCAATGGACGGCGCATTGAACTTGGCGAGATTGAGTTCCACTGCAAAGGTGGATTCCCCGAGGGGACCAACGTTGCCGTCGAAGTGGTGACACCATCGGGTACCACGACAAGCACTACGGCGCTCGCGGTGTTCTTCACTGTGTTGAACGAGGGGGCTCACACCAGCGAATTCGGCCTGCTTCCTCTGGACGACCACCTCGCCGGACTCGCTCGGGCCATGGAGACTTTCGTGTCTGGCCATCTACCTGCCTACATGGTCCCCCAGCTCTTCCTTCCCGTCAGCGCCATGCCCTGGACCACCGCCGGCAAGCTGGACAGAAGACGGCTGCGACAGGCAGCCGAGAGTTTGCCGCGCGAGAGTCTCGGGAACTACAAACTGTCTGCGGCAGCGAAGGGGATAACGGCTCGCGATGTGGCCACCGACATGGAGGAGACGCTCCAGCGTCTCTGGGAGTCGGTACTCGGTCTGGAAGCCGGCTCAGTACGCGCCACCGACAGCTTCTTCCGCGTGGGAGGCGACTCG
>Ga0247758_1000485_pt1 | contig 34910 bp, 36 predicted proteins | sample UWRJL156409C4_FD_180950 | JGI IMG/M metagenome (GOLD analysis project Ga0247758, IMG submission 180950) | Plant litter microbial communities from Arlington Agricultural Research Station in Wisconsin, United States - UWRJ-L156-409C-4 | ecosystem: Environmental > Terrestrial > Plant litter >...
GCCGAGCAGCCCTACATACAGCCAAAAAAGATGTGACGGGAAAAGACAAAAAAAACGTACTTGAGAATTCGTCCCGGGCCACGCTTGTCAGTGGGCTTGGGACCAAGCCACGATAATCCGAACCGGGAAAACATGAAAGAGCGCAGCAGTGGGACCTCGAATACAACGGCGACGTATTTCAAGGCAACATCCAGATAACCGACGTACCCCGTCACGTCGGCGCCTTCCTCGAGGTGGCCGAACGGCTTGCCGTAGCCTAGACGGGTGATGACATCAAGGGTGAAGTAGCGCATAAGGACGGAGATTTCAGCAACCCGCAGACGGTCAGATGTCGAGAGATGCTTGCGCCGTATGAGAGCGGCTAGAGCGGCAATCTGCGCATCGATGGCAGGCTCGAAGTCGGGGCCGTTCTCGCGCCCGCTGTAGCTGCTCGCTGTCTTGGCCTTCAGCGCGTCGTGTTTTTCGTTGTCGATGATGCTGGCTACGTTGCCGTATTCGGGGTGGAACTGCGCTCCCTCGTACCAGGCATCCCTTCCATACCGAGTCCGAGCCGCTGCGATCTGGCGCAGAATGTCCGGGTCATTGGTGACGACGGTGTTGGGCGTGATGCGAACAAAGGGCCCCCCGCCTGCATACCGGTTGTGCAGACCCGCGTAAACAGGCCCACCGTTTCCTCGGAGGAGATAGTATATGTGCCACAAGTAAGAGAACCGAGCCACGACCGGACCCGGGATATGCCGCAGCCGCCACCATGCTACGGTGGCCGACACCACATACCAGAGTGTGAACAGCACAACCGCTGCGACCAACGGTTCGCCCCTGGTTTCTGCCAGCATTATTGCGTACCTGGGCTAGCAATCAAAAAAGGGAAGGGTGGCAGTGGAGAAGGACATCATGGTCGGCAGACATGGGATACAGCTGCAGATATATTGTCACCCTACAAAGGCACCCACCCACCTAGCTACATATAACAGGGTTTGTTCTAACGTATGCAGTACAAACCAAACCTGGGAACTTTGCGGCACTGATTACCTTGCATTCATGCTCGGGTGTCTAATCACCCCGCCATCGCCCAGCAGCTGTTTTCTCATTGGCTCGGCCTGTACACTTTAGTTGCCGCGCCTGCAGATCTGCGGCCTCAAAACCAGCCCCCCTCTGCTCTTCGCTGCTTGCATACATTATGATGCATCCTGGACAAATGGGAAACGGGTCACCTACATCCAGAGCCCCAAGTTGTTATCGCCTAACGCCGTGTTCATCGAACCGCCTTCTGCTGCTTCCGGCCCCGCATCCCGAATCATGCCAGTAGTTTCGAGCTGCCGTATGCAGAGCCTTCGCGTACATTGCGGAGGGCTGTTCGGTAACAACAGAGCACAAATGTTGGGTCAGACAATTCACAGCGGGAGCCTGAAGCATTCACGGCTGGCTGGTGCCGGTGTCTACTCGGGTGCTGTCGAGGGCATGTTCAGGCAAACAAGGAATATGCTTGGGTATCTAGGAGACGATTGGAGATGAAAATGGACCAGGATCTTGACGCTGGTGTATTCCAACCTTGCGTTTTTCTGGCTTCTTTTCGTTGGCATCTTGGCGTGGCTGCCCATTGTGTGGTGATTGTGCATTTGGGGCGTCTACCGTCAGGGACGCCGCTGTTTTGGGGGGCGGGGGGCTTGCTCGGCCGCTATAGCTGCGTCTTTCCATTTGCCTGACGCTGATCAAACATCAAACCTAGTACCTTAGGGTGTGGTATTCGAGAGTGGAACAGATGGATCTATATCTCAACCCTCGGTATCTACCAAATGTCCCGCAAAATGCCCCCCCGTCCTATGCGAACTGATCACAGCAATATTGCAACGGTACAAAGACCTTCTCAAATAACTCCTCTCGCCAAGGTGCGGTCCCCGTGATTAGCACGGCCAGCGTTGGGTCTGGCGTGTTCTCAAATTCCACTTTGCTGATAATTAGCTGTTGGCGTACTCCGGGCACCGTTCAACGTAGGGACAATCTGGATGGACCCATCTATAGCCATGGTATCCCAGTACGCCTTCCTACGTCTCCCCGTCGACATCTACTAATAATCTGGCGTTACGCCTCGACCGTTGCAGGAACCACTACCGGTGTGTGTATCTTCACCCTAGTCATCTCGTTCGGCGCCTTATAACGCGTGTAAAACACCCCGCTCATTATATACGAATAGCCGAACCCGTCGTTGCTCCAGGCCTTTACAGAAGCTTACACCGTTATCACATCCTCCCTGCCCATCCTCCCCTGCTTAACAGTAAGGGTTTGTATCCGACTAGGTGTACCGCTGCCTCAGGTACGTGCTGTAAAAAGAAGCAAAAACTTAAAAGCTCTAAGTTACTACAATAGCTTTAATTAAGTAGAACTTCTATGGAATTACAGTAGGAACGGCTTAAGTCACAGCGGTAAGCCGTAATGGGGCTTAGCGCTGGCAGAGCTGTATTAGTTAGATTTATAAATTTGCTATTATTACAGCTAACTAACCACCAAGGTATAAATAAGTCTATACTGAGTTTTCCCCCAGAGATATATGTATTCCGTCGAGCTACCTAGAAGCCCAGGATTGCTTGCCCACCTCTTGACGCCCATCGTCTTTCTGTGTGGCATCAGCTATCTTCCAAGATTGTCGCGGCATCTTCTCTGGTCCGCGCAGGCGATAGGTTAAGATATCTTCCCAAGTAGTCACTCATGCTGCTGATTGTCAAGCGGGAGACGACGCTCATGGATGATCGGTTGATACGGCCGATGCGGTCACGCAGGTCAGCGAAGCGCGAGTAATCTGAAGAACTCAGCGACGCCGCCATCGAAGGGCCAAAGAACGAGCCTCGGCTCCCTGGAGCGCACAGGTCTGTGGAGTCCCGCACGAGTGATGGGCGCCGGTCTGACCCCGTCGAGAGGCAGTCTGGATCCGCACTGGTTGGGAGCCCCAAGGCCCTTTGGAGGAGATTTTGGGCTATGGAGGGAGGGACCCGGGGGAAAGGCCCCACGTCGTTCGGCCATGGAACCAGGCTATTTCGTCGGTGGAAGCATCCCAGGAATTCCCGGGCGAGCTCTTCGTCTGTCGCTTGCACCAGTCGTTGCACACCAGACTGCAGGCGCCGCTCAATCAATGAGGGGCTGAGCGAGTGGTCGGACTCCACCGGCTTCCATAAACTGCCGGCGTCGCATATCATGTGACAAACCATGACGAGGAGCTCAGTGGGTGGGATCCCCATGCGACGCTCGGCCTGCTCGATCCATGGCATCTGGGAGGTTTGGCGAAACCTCCCGGTGCCGGCCCAGACCCCCCAGAGGTGGACGAACATGGCCACAGACGCAACCTCGTAGCACCGGACGCGCGAGGGCCCGGCCATCTTGCTGTTCTTCGACGTCACGGCCTCCCGCTCCATAAGTTTCCAAATCTCGGGTACGGCCACTGCGGTGTCGTACTTTTGGATTTCCTCGTGACAGGATGCCAGACACTGCCGGAGGCACGGATTTTGCATGGTGCTGTCGACTAGCTCAAACGGTCCTGGCCGGCGCTGAAGTAGCGTGTCGGTGTATTCATGGACCGCCCACGATGACCAATCCTCCACCAAGCCCACGCGGCCAAAGTTGTAATCGGATGAGGAGGGGTGGTGCCGTAGATGGAGGAGCTTAGGTCCGGGGGGCGCTTGGAGACGAACGAGTTGATACCAAGTCAGCAAGTCCAACGAGCGGTCATGGTCAGGCAACTTCTCGAGGAGGCTGCCGAGGGTGGAGGCTGGCAGGCTGGCCCACCGAATAAAGTGCTCGGCGTTGCCGTCGGTCGGTTCCGACCCGTACGGCTGACGCCACGTAAACACCTTGCAGTCGGAAAGTAGCATGACGGCAAGGAAGGCTTCTAGGGCCGATCCGGTCCTCAAGGCATTGTCTCGCTCGTGGCGCAGGAGGTTTTGGGGTGTGACGCCGTCCTGTCCCATCATAGCTGCATGAGCGGCTATGAAGGCACGATGACAAGTTCGGTGGTCGTGCTCCAGCCACCCCACACGGTCGCGCTTGAGGAGGAGGGCGTGGAGACGGAAAGCCTCGTCGTTAAAGCGACAAGAATGGAGGAGGTGAGCAGCCATCTGGACGCGCGCTGCCTCCTCTTCGGAGAAGCAGCCAACGGGTTTATTCAGGTCCATTGCCGACATCACGGATCTGGCCAGCGGTCCCACGGACGCCAGAGTGGATGGTAAGAGGCTCTCATAGGCTGTCACATCTGTCTGCGGCCCGATCATGTGTCGGCTGGATACCGACCCTAGGCTTTCGTCGGTCCTCAATGACTCTGCCGTGGTACACTCACAGGGCTGGACAGATCCAGACATGGCCGCCCCGACTTTTCGCTTCTTGGTTGGAGGTTGTAGGCCACTGCCGAAGCATTCCCGATCGACACTGTCATGTCTCGCCCGGACGGTAGGGCCTTGCGCTGGCTCAGCGGCTGGCTCGGGTCCTGAATGGTTTCTGGACTTGTCCCATTTCTCGAACTGGTAGGCGAGCTGCTTGCGCCTGCTGGGCCATTAGCGAACTGGAGAAGAGTGGGGGTGATGACGCGGCAGGGACTGTAGACTCACGTGGGAGCAAAGCCGTACTTCACTTGCATGGTGCCAATGATGTGGCTCACCGGATGCTGGCTCTGCCGCATCTCTAACAACTCGGCCCTATGCGCCTCCCACTTCTCCCGTGGAATGTGAGCCGCGCGCTGCGACTTGGCTCCATGGACAAATCGAACTGGGCGTGGTAAGTCCATCCCGACTCACTGCGCGCAAAATGAAAATAAATCAGGGTTGGAGCCTGTGGAAGCGGAACATCAAAGACCACATTTGGGTCGGGTTGGGTTGGGGGTATGTTTGACATTCTGGAAAATACCATTGTGACGAGACAACATGCATGCACTGACTCGCGCCAAGGATCGAACTTTGAATACCCAGACCGGGTCGAGAACAGCCAGATGCTCCCCACTTGGAGAATGACCTGATTTGGACTAGCTTATCCTAACTGTCCAAGCTTCTAGAGTTAGAACAAGGTGCGCCAGGATGTTCCGACAGCGCCAAGGGGTGCTAGGCCGGGGACCCAGATCCGGTCAACAAACTACGAGGGTTCTTCCCAGGTTGCCACATAACACAAGTATGCCTCTGCCATGGGTTAGCCACGTTAGCTCGGCGAAGATCGGACAAGAATGGCCACCATTACCCTCCTCGCGGGGAGATTTTGTTGGAATTCCCCCACAGTCGACCCTCTCCCCCGCCTTGAGCTGAGTAACGTTTCAGCCGTGGAAGAAGTGTAACAATACACCAGTACTCATCTCCGAGTGGTTCACCTCATGCATACCCAGAGTAGATGCAGAAATGCACTTTCGCGATAACGTGGCGTCGCCCAATTGAGGCATTGGAAGCACGTACATGTGGCGCCGGTGCTCACCGGTACCGCTTGGACCAGGCACGGCGGATGCGAGGCTCCAGCAGGACCGAGTTTGAATGAGTCTCCCTCGCGAAAGCGCGTTCCTTCTCGATAGCAAACACAGCACCAAAAAAAAAAAAATCGCAGGAGATGAAGTATGGCATAGCTTTATGCTCATTTGACTGTCGAAATGACTGGGGGACGAGATGAAATTGAGCGGTTGCGTCGGTTTCAGACAAGCCTTTTTACTCAGAGCACAGATGTTGTGGGATGGATTCCTGAGCTTCCGAAAAGCTTTGACACCTATTACCAGGCCTCCCTGTCATCTCATCACACCCCACATTTCATATGCCGCGCTAGCACAGGCACACTCTGCCACAACATGCTAGTCTGACCCGCATTGGGACCTCAGTAAGGTCAGATATCCCACATCGCAAGGGGTTGAGCCGTCAGCACTGAAGGATTTCACGAACCCGACAGTCAGCCACCAGCGACCTGGCCATAGCTAGACCGCTGCCAGCCTCTGACCCATTTAGGAAGTTGGGAATGTCCCACCCGTTTCAAGGTGGCTAGGTGATGAGAAAAGAGATGTCTAATGGACCACCTGCATCTATGTAAAAAGAATACATCCCCTTTATTTGAATCATAACTCGGCTCCATTGGGATCTACCAGCTAGCATCTTCTAGTTCTAAACGGTAGTAATATTTCGACATCCAAGACTGGGGGTCTGTCTGTCGAGATATCCATCCCTTTAGTCATCATCTCCTGCTCGTGGTCGCCATCATGGCCGAAAACCAACCCAACGCATCGCCTCCCGACATACCAAGCCATCCCCCCAAGGCACATGTCAGGGGCACTGAAGCTAGAAAAGATGTTCGATCCAGCACTAATGTGTTGCTAGCCGACGTCGGCTCCTGGTCCACGGATGGTCAACGAGCACCAAAGGTAAGATCGGTCCGTCCTTGAGGCCGACGAACACCGCTCGAGAGCTCAACGCCCCGCATTACGTTACATATGTTTCCGTTCTAACATCCTCGCTCTCTTGTTCCAGAGTAACGCCCATGGGAGCAGATCCGCGACGGCTCAACTTCCTACTAGAACGGGCAAGCCCGTTACCGCTCACGCATCCGGTGAACTTTTGCCCAACGGTAGTCACGATCCCCCGGCACAACATGCCTCAACCTCTGCCGCTCATTGGGTTCGTGATCAGACGAGTGTGGGGCCGTGGAATCAGTACAGCAACCGTAGGAAGATTTGATGAAAATGGCAGCGTTAGGATAAACGACGCGCCGACGAGGCGGCGATTGATGAGAGGGAGGAAGAAGCAGGGGAAGAGAGATAGGGGGCTAGCTTTTGAGGATTTCGGTATGTTTTGTTTAGGAGCTAAAGGACCTAACTGGTATATATCAAGGCAGCTGCAATAGACATTAGGCGAATTGGAATTCTTAACCTACAGACATAACGTTTGTTACACATATCTTTGGGCGAGTTGCAAAACCATGTCAATACTCCTAGCGGCTTCTACTATAATCTATCATCTAGGCAACGAATGCGAACTATAATAATACTCATTTCATGCTCTGTCAATTCTCGACCGCATTTCTATTTTTGCCACATATCCCTTCCCATCGAAAAAGTCGAAATCCGTGACCTCTACAACATGTACCGGAAATCGGGACTCAAGTCCTAAACCAGCGTCAGTAAACAAACATCTCAGGTCGCGGGGTATCACTTACTCCAAGTTCGCTCTTCGCTGCCTCCGACATGCCGACATCACGAAACGACTTCTCCTTCTTCTTATTCTCATACGTGATCGCCAAGGCATACACAATACAAGAAACCGCCGCAAAGCTAATGAACGCAATGCAAATGGTGTACCCGTTTCTATAGTGATTCGGTAAGTCACTCGCTAGGAAGGAATACGTGGCGATAATGCCACCAATGTTTCCGAAACCTGTGTAGCGTCAGAAGTCGTCCCGACGGGAAACACAGCTTAAACTCACCAATCTGCCACGCTGTTCCGATCGCACGACGGTGGTGCCCCCCGAGATTCATGTTGAACCAGCACACGATGACCGGCATGGCCGAATATGTACCCAGACACACCAAAAACAGAGCTGCGTACTCGAGATTCAAATTGTCGTGCACGTTCATGAGTATCCCCAGTCCGGCGATGGAAATGAAAATCGGGCAGAGTGCGTACAGAAAGCGATGCCTGTGATAGTCACTCGCCACCGCAATCAACATGCCGAAGCCAAATGCCGCTGCCCAAGGTGGGACAGACCGCAGCTGAGTCTGGATAGGGTCGTAGTGGAAGCTGGAGATAATAGTCGGTGAGAAGTAGGCATATCCGTAGGCGGGAACGATCATGCCGAAGTACATAAAGCCGCCGAGCCAGATCTTATAGTCCTTCATAACGGTGATCACATCGCGGAACGTAATCTTACGCTCAGCTGCGTTGCGCCCCTGATCGGCCTCTAGGCGCGCCTTGATGTAGGCTCGTTCGTCCTCAGTCAACCACTTAGCCTCCTCGGGGAACGTGGGGAACGTGAAAAGGAAGATCACGCCAATAACGAATGTGAGGATGCCTTCAAGGATGAAGATCCATCGCCAACCGCTGTAGCCTCTGATACCGTCCACTGTCATTTGTCAGCGCCTCACTTTCCCACAGTCTGTCTGATGAAGGAACGCACTCTTTCCAATCGCAGAGGCCAAGAGACCACCAAACGCGCCAGCCAGTGAAGTAGACGAGAAGAACAGCGTGTATCTCTTTTGGGCCTCATCGCGCTTGTACCACATGCTGATGAGATAGAAGCATCCCGGGAACATGCCGCATTCGAAGACTCCCAGGAAGAAACGCGTGGCAAGGATCCCGGCGTAGTTCTGTGTCAGGCCCTGCAGCGTGGTGACCAGACCAAACCCGATGCAGCACAGGGAAAGCCAGATGCGCGGCGAGAAGCGCTTGAGATAGATGTTTGACGGGATCTCAAAGACGATGTAGGGGACGAAGAAGATGGTCAGCACCGTATTGAACTGCGTGCCGAGAGGGTCAAGACCCAGGTCTTTTTGCAGGTTGAAGGATCGAGCATTGCCGATGTTGACTCGGTCTAGGAAGGCGAGTAGGTACAGGATGATTACGAAGGGGAGGATGTGGTAGTCGATCCGGGCTTTGAGGTGCTTTGAGGTTGTGTAAGGCGGGCAGCGCACTCCAAGCTCGTCGCGCTTGATCCCTGACTCGATGTTCGCATGGCCGTTTGTGGTGCCGACCGCCCCATCTGAACCGGCCTCGTCAATCGGCTTCTCTCCCAACGCTAGCATCATAATAAGCGACACGGAATAAAAATCTAAGGGTCAATGATAGGGAATGTGAAGGATGGGATGAATGATGAAGGCTGAGGATGGGATGAAAAGGCCGGGGAAATCTGCGGGTGCAACTTACGAGAGCTCTTTCCAAACATGGCGGCTCAATCAGGCAGTGCTGCAAACAACTTGAAGCAAGCCAACCGGTCGCGATCAGTGCTGCAAACAAAACAAGCAAGCACACCGATTGCTCCTTCCACGACCGCACCTTGAAAATTGGGCAGCCCTCACGAACGTCAGCAACACCGGGTGGCGTTCAAATCGAAGTTTCTTTTTGACTTCCGGGCACAAAACTCGGGAATGCTGAAAAAAACCGGGGGTTCGGCGAACATAAGTGCGCCGACGATCCCTCCCCAATATATACCTTCCTAGCGTCACACGATGTGCATCGTCGTCGCACAATCTTCTTCGCCCCTGTTCGTTAGTCAGATTCTCCGTGCGCGATGCTCTCTCGTAACGCATCGGTGCATTCAACCGGCAATGACAGTGGCGTCGTTACTCATCAGGACCACACAAAAGCCGAGGTCGACGTGGCGATTTAGTACGCCGGAGTACACGATCCTACAGAAATATCACCTATCATCCTACCCTGTTTACGATCTGTGCCCAGAGGGGTAACCGCAGTCTCACTCTTCCCCGCACAGGTGCTCCAATGCATCTGGAGAAGCTCGGGAATAGCTGCAGCAGTTCGTTTTCTAGTTCCGTCCGAGCGATCCAACCAAGTGGATTGGAGGTTGAGGGAAGATTGGCCAGAACATTCAGCAGTAATGACAAACAGCCGACCGACGGCATGGGGTCCACAATCGCATCGAAAGAAGAAGGTGCTCGAGATTCGCGACTTTTCGACCCAATTATTCCGGCATAGCGTGTCAATAGTTTATGACGCTTTCCCTGATCGCATCAGCGATGCCTGCTGCAACACCGTTGTCGGAGAAAGCAGGGAAGAATTCGGCATTGCATCCATATGAGGTCAGCGGCTTTCGCCTCTCCCCCCGTGCATATTGGCAGTTTGCGCTGTCTTGGCGCACAGCGGAAATGGGCTTTCCCGTTGTCGTTAAATCCGGGACCACCAAAGAGCACGAGATTGATGCACCACAGTGTTGTCACAACTTTCTAAACATACATGGAGGATATGCAAAGAATTTATCCCAAAAGGCAAGCGGTGAGGCCATGATTTGCCAGACTGCAAAACTTGAGGGTACGGCCGTCTCAGCTCTCAATCATCCTTCCTCATCACTTCTGCCGCCCTTCCACTTATACAAGTCCCTTCCCCTGGTGTTGTTTTCCAGTCAAACCCAACAGACAAGGCACCGTTTCGCGCCGACATGAAATAAACACCTATCTTGATTGTCATGCCATAATCAAGCATATCATCAACTGTACCATTCTCCTTTCTGCCGCTGCGAGTGCGCGTGCCAGGCCCGGAGCCTGCTTGCAGCATATTGCCTTGTGATCTCGATTGCTACCCAAAAACGACCGAAAACAATGGAATCCCGTCTTTCGTCCATACGACCTAGGTATTTGGAGGCATGTTGGCTGAATTGTCGGAGCAGCCAGTTTATGCGGAAAGCGGGATAGCGACAGCTGAAGATCAGAAAACCCGGGCCGGGGCAATCCCTACAAAGCGGGGATTGGCCGAGGGCGGCGGCCAAGACGGACACATTGCTCCACCCCAGTCTCCTCCTGAAGAAATGACTTCTAGAGGGCGTTGTACGCCTGATCAAACGAAGCCCCAGCGGCGAGTCTTGCAGGCCCTGCATCGCAGAGCTGGACGTTATTGGCCACGTCGCTAGCTGCAAGGTGGGTGGGATTGTAAGTGTCGTCGTGCTGGGTGGGAGGGTAAACGCATGTTGATGCAGGATTAATGCTTTAGTGGGTGGACAGATGGTTGGATGTGCGACTGCTTGGTTGGTCGCCCTGGGGCAAATGCGGCCTCCCCCACGCCCCTTTCCTGGGCACTGGGATCAACCTAGACCTCGGGAAAGACATGACCGGACTGGTGGTATTATGTCCGAGTTGCGGGTGTTCCGTGTTTAGATATTGGAGGGGAGGTCTTGGACGGGAGCACTGACAAATTCTCAGCATGCGCTGTTGGTGACAGCTTCAGTCCTTCATCTCCACCACATCGCACCAACAACACGTACCAGGGAGTTCAGACGACACTCTGGGGGAGACTCCGGGGTATCCCAGGCCGATGTGGTGATGGTGTGCATTGTGGGCGCAGCTTTTGTGTGGTAAAGGATTACCTTCGCCGCCACGCCGCATCAATAGAGCGGACTGGCCAAGGGCTGAGCGGCGCAGGTCCCGAGGGAAACAGCCTGGAATCCCTCAAGGCCAACTGCGAGTCGCTGCTTTGGGCAGACGCAATCGCCACGAGACCAGAGCTGACGCCACGCATAACCTGAAGCCGTTGGTCAAGACTCGGCGGCCGCCATCACTGTGCGGCGTTACCGGTGTGTGGTCCTTTTGTGAGATATTTTGGCCACTAGTCCATCCCAGTTTACATTCTGACATTGCAGTACAAACACTACCTTCTGACTTTTTTGAGCCACCGGTACTGACGAAGTCAACCCTAGTTGCGGCGAGATGACCTGTCATAAAACGCTCGGTCTCGCATCGCGATTGATCTAGCACGCACAGCTGATCGGTACGGCCCGTCAAGAAGCTCGTTCCCAAGCCGGGGGCATACCCAAATACTAGGAAGCGAGAGAGCGCAACTGTGTCCGAGCACACCCAACCTGTCCGGGGCTGCGCCGTAGAGCCACAGATATGCCAAGGGATTTCCATGGCAATCCTCACCACACTCACATTGACTCTGCGCTACTCGTTGAGAATCAGCCAATCAACACTCTGATCCTACGCCTGGAACTTGGCGGTCCAACCTTTTTGTTCCCCGACCCCTGCTGCACTAGCATTAAGAAGTGTCAGGGGCTGCATCGAAGGATCTTGAACCAAGGTGATGGCTCTGCGAGTGTGCAGCACAGCATCGGCTCACTCGCAACTTGGATATGATGGAAGCGAGAGTTAGTCCGAAACCTTGCGTAACGTCGCGGCGGTAGAGATAAGATGGAGCCTACTCCCCCTAGCCCGACAAAGCCTTCCTGTCTCGAGCTCCAGCCTTGCCTTCACACGCTGCGGCAAGAAGGCGATTGCAGCCTTTGAAATGTCCCCACAAGATACCGAACCGCTCGACGGCGATGTCGACCGTGGCCCGATCTTGCTGGCCGTCACCATCGTGAGCACTTCGCTTGCTCTGATCGTCGTCGCTTTACGGATGTTTGTGCGCATCAAGATCGTCAAGAACGTCGGCTGGGATGACCACACCATCGTGGCCGCAAGCGTGAGTCTTTCATCCCCCAACCCCCATCCTCCTTGTCCCTATCCCAACATCCACCGCCCTAACACTCACCACCCAGCTCCTCGCCATAGTCGTCATGATCTTCGAAATCCTCTCCGTCACCCACGGCATCGGCCGCCACATGTACTACCTCTCTCCCACGTCCATCCCCCTCGCCTCTAAATGGTCCCGCGCCACAACCCCCCCAAACCTCGCCGCCTGCGCCCTCGCCCGCATCTCCGTCTGCCTCTTCTTCATGCGCATCCTCTCCCGCGGCGACCGCAAGAAGACACTCATCTTCCTCTGGGCTCTTATTGCTCTGAATATTAGCGTTAATATAGTCTCCATCGTGGGCATGCTTGTCCGCTGCCGCCCGATCGAAAAGCTGTGGGATCATAACGTGCCGGGGGTGTGTGGCCCGGCGTCGACGTCGGTGGTGACGAGTTTGGTGCAGGGGGTTGTGTCGGTTGGGACGGATTGGGTGATTGCGCTGTTTCCGGTGGTGGTGTTGAGGGGGCTGAATATGGCGGTGAAGACGAAGGTGGTGTTGGGCGTGCTGATGGGGATGGGGGTTTTTGCAGGCGCGGCGGCGCTGAAGAAGATGATGCATTTGAATAGCTTGGCGGTGAGGCCAGATGTGACGTGGGATGTGGTCGATTTGACTTGTTGGTCGATGTTAGTCTACCTCTTTGAAGCATTCTTGTCACTTCAGTCCTCCTCCTTCCCTCCTTCTTGGTTCTTCTCCTCTAACTACCGCCGCCTGCCCTTATGTCCAGCAGCACTGACCACCCTCTTCCCACAGAGTCGAGCAAAACGTGGGAATCATCGCCGTATCCATTCCCGCCATCCGCCCGCTCTTCTCCCGCGTCTTCAAAATCGGCAACAGCAGCGGCGGCACCCCCGGCGCCGATCACGGCCGCAGCTACGACCTCGGCGTCATGGCCGGCCGAAAGAAAGGCCCCTTCTTTCCGGGTAGTACGGCCTTGTCAGGTGGTAGTACGAGTGGGAAAGGGAAGACAGCGGATGGTGGGGGTGATACGGGGAGTGGGAGTGAGTTGAGTCTTGTTAGGGAGTTGGAAGGAAGAGGGGGGAAGGATGGGATTGGGAAGACGGTTAGTGTACCGTCGCAGAGTCGTGGGTTTGAGGGGCAGCAGAGGAGGGGCGATGACCTGGGTGTGAAGGGGAGGGACAGGGAGACAGATGTGGATGTTGAGACCGGGAGTTGGTTTAGAGAGTGAAGGGTTGGGACTTTCTTGTTTCTTTAGCTGGAGTTTCAGGGGCGGCAACTTCGTTTCGGGCTCGGGCTCGGGATAGGACAGGTACAGGTAACCTGACCTGGGGCGTTGGAATAAGGTATAAGGAGAAGGAACAAGGCTGGGCAACTGGCGGTACGACTTGAGTTTTAAGAACATGAAGTGGTTGGCGCTGGCTATGATACCAGAAGGAAGGGATTGGCGTTCAAAACATAATGCCGGAGAAACAGTAATTACACCACCCTAAAATCGACACCACAAATTTCCCTTTCCTTCGAAACTGAGTATTTGCCGCCTTAGACTGAGCCAGACTGAGCGAGGGGTCACTGTTCTGGGCTGCCTCGGCTATAGTTGCCACGGTCTGAAATGGCCGTGGAGTTGTAAGGACCCAGTTTTAGGTCCTTACATCACCAACACCTAGCCGCGCTTTGCTTCACTTAAAGACAGAGAAAAAAACCTGCCATTTTAACACTGTCTCTAGGTTAAATTGTCCATTTTTCTTAAAAAAACAACCTATCATCGCAGACACTTCTTTCCCAGTAATGATGGCCAGATAGTGCCAGAAGCGTGGCACTCTGGATTTGGTGGAAATAATGGGGGTTGAAACTGCTTGATTGTATTGCTTGTTCAACTCTGTCTGTATGGTTCTGGCTTCCAGCCAGAACCTCCTTCTTTATAGACTAAGCTGTAGGATTCAGCTTCGTCAACGACCTAGCTGAGGCTCACTGGCGTTCGGGCAATGCCAGGTATTCAGTCAGCTTTGCTGACTAGAAGCCCAGGGCTCCTGAACCCCTTTTCGTACCCCTTTGTTTCTGAAAGCGCTGACTGATTAAGATGTATTATGGGCAGCAGTCAGTATATAAGCTAGTGTTTGTGAAGGATACGGAGACCTGGGAGGTAGTGGGGCTAGAGGTACCTTTTTAAAGGACTGGCGTAATAATGAGGGTGGAGGGAGTTTGACGGACGACAGGTGAATGCTTTCTTGTGATTGCTCACTCGGGATCGACGGTGAGGGTCTGGAATTAGCGAGTTAGACACCGGTGTAATGGTAATATGCTTTGCCTAGGTTTGACCAAAGTATGACTTTTTCAAGCTTTGACGGAGTCATGGTCAAAGTTTGAAGAGTGAGGAGAATGGGGTAAATCCCCTTAACCCCGACCTGCCATAAATCTATTTCGATCTAGATAGAAAAACCTATGTTTCACATAAAATAATTATTTCTGCAAATAAATTCCGAGCAGGAGTGTTTGGCAGAGTTCAACCGGCTATAATTTGGTACGCCATCTTTCACAGCTCTTATTCCTCTTACCTCAAAGGCCCAGTCCCCCTTAAGCACCATGTGACTTGGTGTCTTGACACTGGAAAATTCCAAATTATAATCGAGGCAACCCCGTGAGAATTTTCCTCTTTTCTCTCCACTCTGAAATGCGAGCGCCAGCCTTAAAAATACGCCAACCACCCATGCACGAAATTAGAATTCGCTAAGGAATCTGGGTGGGCATTTGCTAGCCGCCTTTCCGCCTTTCCACCCTCTCTTCTCATGTTCCAAGCCCATAAGGTCTTTCAGACCAGCTAAATGGATGCCTTGCACTGCCAGAACGCCAGTGAGGTCGAGCCACCACGGTGAAGAAGGCTAAATCTTACCATGTAGGCCTATAAGAGAAGGGGGTTCTGGCTGGAAGCCAGAACCACGAGCAGAAGCAATACAATCAATCAGTTGCAACCCCCTTCAATTCCCCAGAATCTAGTGTGCAGTGCTTCTAACAAGAATTGGATTTTTGGCAAAACCAGAGAGCCGAAGAGGAGCAGTACTATAATCACGCAGTTGCAACCCCATCAGTTAGATCGAATCCAGTATGCAGTGTTTCACCACCCTAAAATCGACGACTATCCATGCACATAGTCACGCTTCGTCACATCTGATCAGTCCAGATCAGCCCCGGCTCAGCTTCGGCTAATATATTAAACATCACAGCCTTCCGAGAAGGTGCAGTTTTAGCCGAAGGGCCCAAAAATGGTCCCGTGCAAGCAAAGGGCCCAGAATTGGGACATTCGCACCCGCAATAGCCACCACCCAGAACTTCATGGACAATTCGTCTAGCCTTCCGCTTGGGAATTATTTGAAGTGCGGTACTCTTGGTTGCAGCAGTTTGATTGTATTGCTTGTCCGTAGTTCTGGCTTCCAGCTAGAACCTCCTTCTTTATATACCATTCTGTAGGATTCAGGCTTCGTCACTACAGTCACTGGCGTTCTGGCAGTGCCAGGCATCCAGTCAGCTTCGCTGACTAGGTGGCCAGGGACCCCTACTTTCTGACAAGAAGGGGGTTCTGGCTGGAAGCCAGAACCACGGAGAAGCAATACAATCACGCAGTTGCAGCCCAATCAACTCTACCGAATCCAGAGTGCAGTGCTTCCAACAATTATCGAAAACAAGGCGATGTGAATTTTGCCTGTTAATTACGCTTATTAGTGGGCGGTTTTGGAATCCAGCCCTTATCTGTGCGCTCTGATTGGCCAAATGGTAACCAGAATGGCTGCCCCGCCGTTAGGCCCTTCTGCGCGCACGCGCCTGTAATAGTTGTAAGGCTTTGGCTTGGATTTGCGCGCAGGAGGCTAATCGAAGGTATTCAGAATGGTGAAGTCGCGGAATCGCGAGGGCTCATAACCTCTTGGAGGTGGGCAGCAAACAAGTGGTTTTATTGGTTGTTGGTTGCACGAAGAAGGCTGCAATGGCCGAGGGCTGGCTGGAAATACCACCAGGTGGGGGCCTGGCCGAGGGCCCCATAACAATACTAGCACGTGATGCTAAACCACGACCCCGCATCTCCAACTTCATCATCTCGCCGTCCCGATTGTAACTTGACTTTTGACTTCCTTCAACGTTATTCCTAATGAATGAAAGCCCTGTCAGCTTGTCATTAAACGATTAGAAACACATCATGGCTGGACCGGAGCCTACCCCGAGAGCTTTCACATGCCTCGCATCTGCCAAGTCGTTCGCGACAGAGGCAGCCCAAACCGCCTGCACTATCGCAAAAGCAGACCACCATTACTGCCAGCCATGCAATCGGCTCTTCGCCAGCGCAACAGCTCTCGATCAGCATCGGCGAGATTCACGCGCGCACAGCGGACAACCGAAGGCGGTTATCCCTTCTGCGCCTTTAGTAAATCATCGCGTTCACGACGCTACACCTGTGGCCCTCATGCCCGCCACCACACTAGCGCAGCAACATTCGTTGCTCTTGTGTAGACTCGCGTCTGCACTGGAAGCACAGACAGGGCAGTCATCCCTTGCTCCGTCCGGTTCGCTTGTGATTCCGGTCCCGTCGATCATCACCTCCCCCATCTTCTGCCGGGGTAATGTCTACTCGCGCCACCCGACTGATGTCCAATCCGCGCTCTACGACCAACTCCTGTCCCGCTGCCACACGTTGGGCCGACTCAAGTTGGAAAAGTACCCGCTGGAGGATACGGCCGTGGAGGAGGAGTACCACGCCACGCCGCGGCACAACCTCTCCGTTCCTAAGCGCAAAGCTGTCGTACTAGACTGCGAGATGGTTGGCTGCGCCGCCTGTCACGAGGGCAAAGATGGGGGGCGGGGGGACGACGAGGTAGTGGCGCTGTCGGTGATTGACTTCTTCACCGGCGAGGTGATCATCAACTCGCTTGTCGAGCCGCAACGACCCGTCGAGGACTGGCGCAGCGCCATCACGGGAGTGACGCAGGCCATCATGTCCGCGGCCGTCGCGAGGGGCAAGGCGCTGCAGGGGCGCGAAGGCGTGCGGGCGCAACTGTGGCAGCATGTGGACGAAAACACGGTCTTGGTGGGGCACTCGCTTAACTTTGACTTGAAAGCACTGCGTGTGCTGCACACCAAGATTGTCGACTCGGCGATCCTCACAGCTGAGCCTGTCTTTGGTAAGACGAAACGTTTGGGGAGAATGGCTGGGTTGCAGAGGCTGTGTCGGGAGCTGCTTGGTTTGCGAATTCGGGGTGGCGCTTCAGCTAGTGCTGGCGTTTCTCATGACAGCCTGGAGGATGTGCTGGCTGCCAGGGAGCTGGTGATATGGTGCCTGCAAAACCCAAAGGCGCTACAGTCTTGGGCGTCCAAGAACTGGAATTGGGAGCTGAACAAGGGGAAGAAGAAGAAGAAGACCCGCATACAAAGTCGGAGTGGGGGGAGTGGACAGGGAAGGCAGTCTTGCTATGACTTCGATTCCGATGACGGCTACTCCTTTTACTCCGACGAAGCCGTGGAGCGGTGGGAAGACGTGGTCGATTACGAGATATGGCCTAAATCTCCTCCGGATTGGTCCGACTAGCACTCCTACTGTTTTTGTCTTGATGGGAAGTTGATAGTCTGTCTACTGATTTGAATATGAATTGGGAGAATGGAACCGACATTCTGAGATATGCTTTCAAGGTAGGGTTGTTTATGGCAAGGCATTATTCTATTGCTATGTAAGCTTATCGTACTAACAAACTTCCCCCGTACTAGTCTTGTAAGAAACATATGTATATGGAGGAAACCATAATCGCCCTGCCACGCCAGACCGAACACCCATCCCATCTACCCTATAAACCCTTGGGGAGAACCCCAGATATGAGTTTTTTGCAGGATAGACACTTGGTCTTCTCAACGTTCTTAGTATCACTTGACAAGGCGGTTACCATGCCAGCTGCAAAAGCAGGTTTCTCCCGAAGCGCGTCGTCAAATAAATCGTTCTTCACGAGCTCCTTGATGTTCTGGGCGGCTACCTCCACGATCGCGTCACGAAGGCCTCCGTCGGTCTCAGGGGTCGAGTCGTAGGCCTCAACAATCGCCAAGGGGAAATCGTCCAATTGCCAGCCGCTACTGATAGCCGTTTGAAACTTGCGCTTCGAACAGTCTTTAAGGGAGGGAATGGCGTATTTGTCGGCAAGACCGTAGACTTGCGCGTGAAAGAACATGCTAGACACCCCATTGACGACGTCATAGTCTGAGTGATACATAAAACGCAACATCGCCTCTACAGCTTGGGGCTCAACTTCCTCCAGTTTGATCTTTCCCTCGGAATTCTCCTAATTGAAATATTAGCCTCCAAGCGGAAGGGGAGATGGGCACTTCGGTCCTGCCTTCCAGGGGCCGGTAAAGGCCTTTGTGAAGAACTGCGAATGGGCAGAGAGAATGAGCCGGTGGGCTTTGAACTCCTTAACCCCGCAAATAACGATCACATCAGAGAACGTGTCGTTGTTAAAATACCTGTGAATATCAGACCAATTACCTACACAGTTTTTAAGAATCTTGAGACGTACTTTTCCAGCGAGCCCCGGTAAGTGCCAACAGGGCTCTTCGCAGTGGTAGGCGTGTGTGGCGCGAGATCTCCTTGGGATGCCATTTTCAGTGTCCGCTGCGCGATGGGAATGGGGCGAGTTGTTAGCCGCAAATGGGTCGTCAGTCGATGAGTGAGAGCAGACGCCTCTAGCTTTATAGCGCGCAAAGGAATGGACAGAAATCCTGCCTGTCGAGCTGCTGACTACCTAAACATCACCTGCCCATTCACAGGCAGGCTAGATCTGCCCTGTAGGCCTCACTGCCGCACCCCACCTATCAACGCATGCCATGTGTCATAACTGGGCCCGAGTGATCTTCAGCAGTGAATCCTGGATCCTGACTTGCTGAGGTTCCTGTTGGAACATCTGATTGGGTATGCGGCACCACCTTTAGTGTGGTCGGAGCCCGCTTCCGAAGCTGTTCCTCCGGGCGGGGGGGAGCGGTAGTATGCAAACATGGTATCAACATTGGGTATTCAGGCTACTGTCTAGGTATATTGTATCTTTCCCGGGTGCTTGCGAACAAACGACACTCATATCATCTCATGTTAACATCATCCTCGTGCCATCCTTCGAAAGAAAGCTGACAGATGACCGAATAGACAACCGCTTCGTGGAGACGACAAAAGCAAAAGCTCGTCTACGTCCAGGAAAGAAGGAAAACGGCTTGTTGAACATTAAGAGTATCCATCCATTACTCCTGTGTCTTCTGGCCTGGCTGCCCCGGCGGGACTGTCGGCGGCTGCTGTTGTGCCCCAGAAGTTGGTGGTGGAACAGCCGACTGCTGAGGTCCAGGGGATGGGGCAGCCACGTTCGGCTGTCCCCAGTACATGATTGGCTGTCCCGGGCCACCTGGCTGCATCGGTATCGGGTAGGCTTGAGGAGGAGGCGGGTACATTGGGTACTGTGGATACGGCGGCTGTCCAGGGACCTGAGCGACCTGGTCTTGGACTATCTTCTCCGATCCGGGAGCTAAGAAACCCGCCTCCGGCTGGCCCGGATATGGCGGCTGGCCCGGATATAGCGGCTGGCCCGGATATGGTGGTTGTCCTGGATACGGTGGCTGTCCCAAATACGGCGGCTGCCCAGGCCCCGGTGGCACGGTCATGGTAGCTGCAGGTACACCGCCCACCTTCGGATCCCCCAGCAACTCCATGGGGTACGAGTGCCGGAATCCCCACTTGAACCACAACCTAATCCTCTGCCCAGCCGCAATGGCCTTCCACTTCTCCTTCAACAACGTCTGGTCCTCTAGGGTCCTCGAGTGTGCCTGGCGCGTAAAGCACAACACCCAAAGCGACAACAGCACCCAGCAGACTGTCCCAAACCGCAACGCCCCCTTCCCAAGCATTAACCTCCTGAACCAAAAATACGACTCCATGAACCCCAACACAAACAAACCCGGCAACAACACGGCAATGACGATAATCCACGTCGCCAAGCTCGTGCACCCCGTCAACAACGAACAAACCGCGAAGTCGTCAAAATCACTGCTTCCCCCGCTGCTTCCCCCGCTGGAACTGCCCCCTCCTCCACTCCGAGCGCTCGCGGTAGTCGTCGGGTTCCGACAATCTCGGATGTAATAGCTATACGCAAAATCGTCCATCGGATCCAGCGTCGCGGGAACCTTGGCCGGTTCCAGCACCATGGTCAAGTACGTGTACGCGCTGCCGTATGTGTTCACCGACGTCCTAGTCTCGAGCGGGGTGTACTGCGCCGTCACGGCATCGGGGATCTGTACGCGCGTGTATGTCGATACGGTGAAGGGAGTCTTGCACGACGCGGGAGCGGTGTATACCACCGGGATGGCGTAGTTGGTGTAGTAGCCTGATGAGATGCGCGCGGTGGTTCGGGTTGTGAGGATTTCGGACTTGGGGAGCGTGTCGGCTGCGACGTAGACATAGACGATTGTCACGTTGTTGTAGGACTGGGTGTATGCGGACGTGGAGAGAGGGGATGCGGTTGGAGTCGCGGAGGGGACGACGGTGAGGATGGAGGAGCGTGTGATGGCGCAGAAGTTGCCGGTGCAGTCGGAGAAGGAGGAGGTAGATGCCGAGATGGCGAAGTAGGAGGTGACCGTCCAGAAGGTTGCAGTTGTGAGATGCAATTGGGACAAGATTAGAAGGATGGTGGCCAGCGTAGCCGGGAACGATCGAGGGGTGGATGCCATGATGGCAAGCGGGGCGCGCGAAAAACGAATGGCGATGAGGTCGAACGGGCTCAGGTGGTGCGACTCAACACTGCACCGGAGCGCAACCCTTATGTTCTTTTTTCACCACCCTGCAGCGCAGCGCGATAACACCCCACGGGCAGGGGCTGCGGACACCGGCGGGAATCACCTACCATTCATTTCGTGTCGACAACACCAACCCTCAGCCGCAATATCCATCTGCAAGCCTCTGAATTACCGTTGCAATGCCAGCGGCACATCGCGCAACCTTACCAGCTTTTTTTTTATTTTTACAGGGGGTTCTGCCAGGTCATCTAACTAGGGCTAGCGAGTGGTGCTCGTCACGCATGTTTGTCACCAACCGTTGCGTTCGCTAAAGAAGGCGTGCAGAGTGGCCAATGGGGGTTGGGGCACGGTGTGGGGCGCAGCCGTGGGTTTGGGCTGTAAGAGCGGCAGGAAATCCGGCCGAGATTGAGGGGGTACACCGCTGATGGGTTTGGGTCACCGAGTTTCACGCCAATGATTGGGGGATGTGGGAGTCATGGTTGGGAAAACGAATGCGGCTCAGGAAAGAGAAGATTGGGCTGGTAGGAAATTGAGGACGCCCAAACGGAAGAGCTCCGTTCCTTATGCTGGGTATCGAACGTTTTGAGCCATTCAGACCAGTTAGCACGTTTTGCAATCACCACTAGACGGCAGAACTGTTAAACCTGGTGTCGTTGTCACTGCCGCCTCTGGCAGCCTCTCTTATTGTCCCAGGGCTCGCCTCATTCACGCGGCCGGTCTCTGTCCGCCTTGATACTGCCTTCAACGCGCCTGCCCTCTTCAGCAAGACATGGTAGTCACCGAAGGGGATGGTGCCTACCTGAGCACCACCTCCGAGGCATCCAGCAAAGACGACAGACATAGCCGATTTTATCTATAGCCACTTTTCTCTATCGTCACCAACCCTGCTGGCCAACACGAGTGTGGTGTCGTTTGCCATACAGTATCAGAGCACAGAGGGCAACCTGGCAGTTCTCGCATCCCCATTGTCTAGAAAGGCGACTGGCAAAATCTCAAAATCTATTCTGGGATATGACGTCAAAATTCGAAACCTGTCAGCTCCTGTATCCAAAGCAACCGTCTTCCAGCATGCGGAGACGCTGCTATCGGACATCGCCGTCGAGAGCAAGAATGAGTTCCCCAAGCCCATCTTGTTTGTTGCCCATAGCCTGGGTGGGATCGTGGTCAAGGAAGCCATCTCCCTGTCCAAAGCATCAACCGGCCATCTCAATCGCATGTATCAGGCCACTGCCGGGGTCTGTTTTCTCGGCACACCACACCGTGGCTCCATAATTGCAAACCTTGGGAGGATTGGCTACGGACTAAAACAAGTCCTCACTTTGCGGCCGTCTAATATCAGGATCCTTGAACTGCTGCAGTCCCATTCCGAAATGCTGGACCGCATTAGCAAGGATTTCGTTGAGGAGTTGCCCACAAAGGGCATGATGGTGGTGGACTCGGTATCCTCAGCACTCAGCATTCCACAAGAAACCCGCTGCACAATTCACTCAAACCACCGCGAGATGGTAAAATATCGCGCGCTTGAAGACCCGGGCTTCGTCAGGTTATCTGGAGTTTTACGGGGATGGGTGGAGTCAGTAAAACGGAAGAGCCGCGGGAAACGACCAGAACCAGCATCTCAACAAGTTCCACCCTCTGCTGTAACTTCTAGCACTGGGGCATCTGGCACGACGTTTTTAGCAGCAAATGAGAGACGCCACGCGTACCTAAACGGAGAAAGAGATGAGCATCTCATTGAAGGTAGAGTTATCGAATCAAGATCCGAGATATACCAAATACTTACAGCCGTTAGCTTGCCTCAACAGCCTTAAAATCCCCGAAAACGAGGCGCGTATTGAGTCCGTCGAGCCAACACACGGAGACACCTATCAGTGGATCTTCCAAGACACTGTCGGATTCGAGGACTGGCTTAGGGGAAGGATCCAGCGCCCATTCTACTGGATTAGGGGAAAGCTAGCCTCCGGGAAGTCAACCGCGATGAAGATGGCTCTCCAGCATAGTAGAACGAGCTTGCTGTTACACGAATACTCCGACGAACCTTGGATCTTTGCTGGCTTCTTCTTCCACGACCGTGGAAACGATAGACAGAAGTCGGTGACCGGGTTGCTGTAAGAGATTCTACACCAAATCCTCTGCGAAAGGAAATCATTTATTCGCGGTCTGTTACACCACTATCCGAAGCGCTTCAACTTTAGCGGCCCTTCATTGCAGATCGAGTGGACTTTATCCGACGTAAAGGCAGCGTTAGAGCTCCTCGTCACCAAGAACTCTTTCAATCTTTGTCTGTTCATCGATGCCCTTGATAAACATGCGGGAAACTGCCATGACCTCCTTTCGATCTTGAAGGTCTTCGAGAACCACGACGAGGTTGGCAGCTTCCGTCTCAGAGCCTGCCTAGCAAGCCGCCTAGCAAACATATTTCAACAGCACTTACGACAATGCCTAGGATTTTCCATTCAGGACCACACAGTACCCGATATCAAGGGTATCTCCACGTCACCTGCAGGGTTAGGGGTTATATATGGGCTTTTTTTTACCCCCTTAGCCCCTGAGCTAAAGCAATTACGCGCGCCGTAGTTCACGCAGTCAAACAGCGATTCAGAGGCTTAAATAATAACAGCTTTAGCTATTGAACTGGTGCGATGGCGCAACAGGGAATAAACCACAAAGAGAACCACACCCACAGAACGTCGTAGACGGCCTGGAAGGCCGACTCCCAGACTACTGGTCCTCCGATCGGAGGGACACAAATGCAACTGACGTAGAAAAACAGATACGTACCTAGTATGGAACAAAACCTAGTATGTGACGGTGCCTAGCATGAAACGGAGCCTAGCATGGAACAACAAAGGAAACGCGACTGTGGATTAGGTCATCTTCCTTCGATCGAAGGGCCAGAATGTCACTGGGCTTTTAATAGAAGGTCTTCGTGGTGAAAATCGTCGGATTGATAATTTGAAAGAAGCACGTTCAGAACAGTACTATTCTATTATTATATTAGTTAGTTCCACTTTACAGAAGGCTCTGGAATCCTTCTAGAGCCTCCCACAGCCTATAACAGGCCCTCTCCTCTCATGTATCTAGTTCTAGTTAAGTAAGCAGCTTCATTCTTTTCTAGTCATTGTATAAGGCACTGCCTACCGGATCCTCTTGTTTCCAGCGTTAATATTCGCTGTGAGACCCTTATTTACAGTGGCACTGCCCTGTAATTCAGGCCTTCGTTTGCTTCCTACAGTGCCTAGGCACTGTAGTCGGCTTGGACCAGTACTGCACTTCTTCCTCTGAGCCACAGCTGCTGTACTACAGCCCTGCGGGTTCCTGAAGCTCAACCACGAAGAATCTATCTCGCCAGAAATTCAAACAGTTCAGAAGCATGCTCAACTTGCAAGATATTCGGCAACTAATCAGATAGGCTGCGAATAGCTTTATTTCCTTACACACATTCGTTTTGTAGGCCAATTGGCTGGAATTCCACTTCCTGATTCGGATTCTCTGGAGGAAACAGGTCTTGCCATCAAAACACTAAGACCTGGGGGGTATTTCACACGAATCCAATTCCTGAATAGCCTCCATACCAGCCAACCGCCTCCATACTAGCGATCGGACCGATCGATGGTACTCTATCGAATTACTGCGTGGTCTATTCCAGGCCACAACAACGGAGGAATGGAACTACCCCATTGTACGCAGTATTTAGCGGTTGGAAGCCCTCGGCTTCCAACGATTAAAGCAATCAACACACTCGTTTTTCCATAACAGAGCCTTCGATCCACAGCGTGCAACAGTTTTTCTGCTCTAAACCTCTCCCAACCAGTTCCAGGACCCAGCATATATGGCTGAGACGGCTAATGAGCCCGAGGACACAGTAATAGTGATGAAGTCGGCTGGAAAATTTTATACACCTCCTCCAAAGTTCTTATTTTAGACCGTGAGGACGCTAAGCAGAGCATGAGGAACCGCCAAGGCGACAACATCGCTCTGCACCTGGCAGTTCTGCATGGCTGTGGCCTTGCAACTTTTTAAACTACATCAGTTACTTCTGATAAACCTCCGCATCCTTCGACATGGAAACAGTGGCCCAACACGATTCACAATCGTCACCTCCCGGCGCTTGATGATCATGGGCTCCGTAGCGGCAAGATAATCGGGGTAATAATCCTTCTTCAGCTGGACATCAAAAAGCCATTGTAAATGCCAGTTTGTTAACCCTTGATCCCCTAAAGTGGCGTAAGAGGTACCCTAAAAACGCGTGGCTAGTTAGAGCCCGAGAAACTGCATTCTTATGGTACTTTAATGTTACAGGAAGGGTTATATTTAGCATATTAGCATTTTAAACTTTCATATTAAACGACCTCTCGCGATGGAATGCCGACATTGGTTTTATGTTCTCTACCTTGGCATGGATAGTACATCCTCTAACACTGCTGCATCTTATACTGTAATTTGCAACGCCGACATATTACCAGCTTTAGGATTCTGCACACTGCAAAACTCCAGCAGTAGCGCCACACAAACTCTTGAAAGCATACGCGCGGCAACAGATCTGTAAAGGCAAAGAAGCAGATGGGGTTTACGCTGACGTAGAGCACACTCAGCTCGCGAATTGAAAAGCAATTGTGAGATATTGATCCCCTATGTTCATCCTCCATCATCTTCCAGATGATCTTGGCCACTATTCTCACACGCCATGAGCACCGGTTGCCTCGTCTCAGCGTCTCTAGCGCCCCGCGGCTTCGCACACGTCGCCTGACGGCGCTACCCAGGACAACTCTAGCAGCTACGAATCCGGGGCCGGCCAGTTATGGGCCAACCAGGTCTCTTTTTGCAACTTGCAACATCAACAAGGCTTCCCCAGACCGAGGAGTAATGGTCACGCCGAACGGAACAGGGCGGCTGACGGCAACACTTAGCGGAGGCTAGGCAAGGGAAACTGAGCACTTACACGACGAGGCCGTCGTCGACACATCCGTCGATGTCGAGCGCGACATACTTGCCGTCCGACCCGCGCTCGGCCTCCACGTTCATGGACCATAAAATGAGCGCGAGCTGGATGAGGAGCATGTCGTTGGCGATATGACGCCCCACGCATATGCGCCGTCCGAAACCGAACGTGACGTGGCCTTCGTCCTTGGTATCCGCGGGCGCCGCCCCGAGCTTGCCCGTTGCGGGGTCAAGATGCCTTGCGGGGTTGAACAGATGCGCGTCGGGGCCGAACGTGCCGGGGTCCCGGTTGATTGCCCAGACGTTGGGGATGAGAAGCGAGCCCTTGGGAATGAAGTAGCCCTTGTACCAAAGGTCCTGGAAAGAACTCGTCAGCCACCTCGTCTCAACCAGCCTCCGCAGCTTTCATGGGTTGACCTGCCGTAGATGAAGAGCGTGGGAGGCCGATAGGGTCGATCGGCCGCCACCTGATCGACTCCTTGACCTAGGGAGAATAAGCGCCAGGTAGAAATTGCTTGAAGAGACGAAATACTTGCCATCGCTTGTAGGTAGGGTAGTTTGTCGCAGTCGTCGAGCGTAGGGAGTCTGTCACGTCCCACCACACGGTCCAGCTCCTCATGCGCACGCCGCTGCGTCTCCGGGAACAAGACCATGGCCATCATCCACCAGGCAAGCACGCCGACAGCAGTCTGACCACCTGAGCTGTGCGTGCCACTGTGGTGAGCCAACGGGAAGCCTCCGGATAGGAGCAGGGCGGGGACAAACTCACAAAGCCGCGGACGCGAGCCAGCAGCTCTCCGTGTTGGAGACGCCGTAGCGGTGTCCGTCCTCGATCAGGGAGCGCACCAGGCTGGGGCTCTTGTCGCCTTGTTTCTGGTAGCAAATGTTAGCCTCCACAGCTACGACGGTTAGGAAGAACGGGGACGACGACATACCACGGCTGTGCGAGTGTCCTCGAGCAGGTCCCCGAACATGGCCGAATGCTGGACGAAGAACTTGTTCGCTCGGCGCTTCCACGGCGCGAACCTGCGGCCATGTGTCAATCGTCGGCACACGGCCTGCTCCTCTGAGCACACAACTGTGCACCCACCTAGACGGGGTATGTCTCATCCAAGTGAAGAGCTCAACCAGGTTGGCGCCGGGCATGGCCGCACGGGTCAAGCCGTGGATGAAGCCGTGAAACTCGGCCACGTTTGCTTCGCCTTTCGATCCCGCCAGCGCCTTACCGTAGATAATCGGCAGGATGGTTGAGGCCACCGCGTGCTGGCAGTGGTAAAACCAGTCGCTGGGCTCCGTGAGCATGTTGACGGCGAGGACTACGCTCTCCCTGTATTGGACGGGCCCGAACCCCTGAGAGGCTCCCGGCCGGAGGCCGTCCTGGGCCGCCTTGCGCATGCGGCGCCAGCTAAGGAGGCTTTAGACGACGACCGACTCGGCCCTCGGCGGCGGAAATTACAGGTCGTTGTGGCCGACAAAAGGCATGAACATCCCGCCCGTCATCATCTCCGGGACGATGAGTCGCGGACGGTCGGACGTAACACTCGCCTTGCGGTCTAATAGGTCCGCGGCGGCTTCGAGCGTGTTTAGCACGACGATGGGCTGACCGGCGCCGTTGAGGTAGATGACTGGGCCTGGCGCGGGCAATTAGCGAGCACACACGAAAGGTGACTGCTTCGCGCGCCGGTAGAACGTGCCGTATTTCTCCTTCCAGGCCGTAAAAGTCAGCCAGGGGAACTGGCCCAGCTGGAAAATGTGGCCCAGCACGGGGAGCCCTGCTGGGCCAGGTGGCAGTCTCCTTCGGCGCTGGCGGGCGCGAAGCACCCACATGACACAACCAAGCAAGAGAAGGCCAACCGCGGCGCCCTCCCGCGGCATCGCTAGCACGTCCTGCAGAAAGACAGGAGCAATCATGACGGTGGTGTAAGGCGGGGTCGCGCTGTTGTGGAAGCAAAGGACGGCAGGAGGCCCGGCTTATCTAAAGCAGGTCCATAACAAACGATACGTCTGACAACACCCCGCTTTGAACCCCGCTCGGCCCGGCTCCGAGAGCCGGAACTGTAAACCAAGGGGTCAGAATAGACCAACAAACCATTGCTAGATGCATGCATTGCAACGCCGCCCGGAATCCCTAATTCGTCTGAAATCTGATCACCGGTGGCTAGGCACCAATTGCGTATGTGGAAGATCGGCGTTATCTCCGTTTAAGTCTACTTGGGGGTCTGTGCGCTTTCTTTATGAGCCTCCATACACTACTTCGTAGGGGGCGGCAAAAATGCGGGGCCCCGGCTTTTCCGCAGCAAATCGGCCAGACCGCCGGTCCTATGCACCCGGATCCTTCGATTGTGCACGCCCGGCCTTCATCATCTTTATTGAGTAGAGCCATGCGCCCCCACGCAGCAGTCCTCACAGTCAATGGTTTTCCGTTATGATACGCCCATTCGCCATGTGTGGGGCGGCGGGGAGGTAGACGGACCCGAGGTCAGTGCATATATATGGGCTTTGTGGAACACACGGCCGCGTCTCTGGATTGCCATCATCTGGCAAGGCCTCCACCCTAGGTCGTCCGGAACCATGCCTGCCCAGTCCGCCGCCAACAGCGGAGCCGCGCGACCCGTGATCCGCCTCCCAGACACTCTCCGCAACTGGCCATGGCCCAGAGCGGTCAACCCGCACTACGAAGTGTGCAAGGAGGAGTCGGACGCGTGGTTTGAGAGCTTCCACGCGTTCAGCCCGAGGGCCCAGGTGGCCTTTGTAAAGTGCAACTTCAGTACGGAAGAATCAAACCAAGACGCGTAACTTGTACGGACTGACATGATTTCTCGCAGGTCTCCTAGGCGCCATGGCCTATGCAGGACTGGACCGAGGTAGCACCTTTTGAATCTCTCCCCGACCGAGAACAACAGCCCCCCATTCCCTTCCAACTCTCCACCCGCAAGCCTTCCTGTCGTTGTCTCTGACTCCTGGCATCCCCCAGACGGATGCCGCATCGGCTGTGACCTTATGAACCTCTATTTCTTCTTCGACGAGCATTCAGACCTCGCCGACGCGGAGCAGACGCGCCGGCAAGCCGAGACCATCATGGACGCGCTCCGCAACCCTCACAAGCCTCGCCCTGAGGGCGAATGGGTCGGCGGGCTCGTCACCCAGCAGTAAGTCTCGGGCCCCTCAGGCGCCGCTCTCTGTCTCGCGCGTCCTAGGCTCACGCGTGAGACCACAGGTTCTGGCTGAATGCCATCCGCTCCACCCCGGAGAGCGTCCAACGCCGCTTCATCGACGCGTTCCAGCGATACGTGGACTCTGTCGTGCAGCAGTCGCTGGAGCGGGACCACAGCCAACAGCGTGATGTCCAGAGCTACCTAGTCCTCCGCCGGTACACGGGTGGGACTGAGCCCAGCTACCCAATCAACTTGATCCATTTCCACCTGCCCGACCACATTCTGGACCACCCCGTCATCAAACGGCTCGAGGACCTGGCCACCGACATGATCATCGTCGCCAACGACATCTACTCGTTCGACCGAGAGTGAGTCTTCCCCGCGACGCCCGGCGCGCCCGGCACTGACACCTTGGCCACAGGCAGAGTCGGCCTGGGCACGAGACGCATAACTACGTCTCCGCCCTCATGGCGGAGGAGGGTCTCAGCGTGCAGGACGCAATGGAAGGTGCTGGCCGGTTCCATGATGAGCTGGTCGACTCGTTCCTCGCCGAGGTCGAGCACGTGCCTCAATTCCCCGAAGAGAGCGAGTCGGTCCACGAGGAGCTCCGGCAGTACGTTGGGGCGCTGGGCAACTGGGTTCGTGCCTGCGACCAGTGGAGCTTCGAGGTGCGTCCCGCAGCCCCTTCCCGTTGCAGTCAGGCACGCTCTGTGATGCTGATGCAACTATCTCCCCGCAGAGCGAGCGGTATTTCGGTAAGGACGGGGCGCGCATTTTCAAGGAGAGAACCCTCGTCCTGCGGCCAAAGGTCGAAGCCTCTTCTTCTCCGGCCCATGACCTGGCCAAGGCCGTCGACGTAGTAGACGCTGCCGACCCCAAGCCCCACTACGCAGACCACAGGCTGCATTGCGTAGACACTAAGCCCGTGAGTGTGATATGGGGCGCGATTCCTCTGCTGTTGTTCGCAGCTATCTCCTTTCTCTTCGGCAGGGGGGACTTATCTTCGGATTAAGAATGTTACCTGCTCATCTGTTCGTCACTGAAGGCGTTGGAAAAGGACCAAGGCAGAGAGGCTGCCCGCAATTTTGCCCGGATAAAGGTGTCAGAAAGAAAGGGGCTCAAAGGCGCAGAACAGTCAGGCATTTAGTCAGACAGAACAGTCAGACCAACTGACTAGATGTTATCATAAAGGTCTATAAAGTAGAAGATTCTGGCTGCAAGCCAGAACCACACAAAAAAAGAGAACACAAGCAATACAACCAAGCAGCTGCAACCTCTCCAAATCCGCCGAATCCAGTGTGCAGTACTCTCAAGCTCATGGCCGCTCTTTGTCGGGATGCTACCAACCGGCTCCTGAAGCGGTATATTTTTGACGCCGGGCTTGAAAAGTGTGTCAAGTCGCCTTCAGTCCGTCATCCGATAAGGCGCGCAGCAAACTACCGCTGCGCTAAAGGGCCGGGAGCGCTCATATTGTTTCACCACATTGCTGGCTGCTGCTGTACAGTCTGACCTGGCCACAAGAATACTGCTCCATAAGAATAACCGCTTCATAAGAATAATATTCCTGGCCCCGTTGGAATTTGTATGGCAAATAAGAATAACCTCTTATTTGGAATTATTCTTAGGGATTCTGCTTAGTCACCACCAATATTCTTATGCCCAGGTCACCAGAGCCCTGTGAATTGGGGGGTTATTCTCAAATCTTAGGGTTTTAGCAAGAATATCAGCCATGTTTGAGGGTTATATATGGGGACTGGGGTGGTATGGGTCCGTGCGCAGCCTCTGGTGGTAAGAATAACCGCTTCATAAGAATAAAATCCCTACGACGAAGGCCATTCTTATAGCCAGGTCAGACTGTGTCTGGAATGCTCAGAGGAAGCTCGGGAAGCTAATGCCCCGAACTTCATTGCCATTGGATATGTCTTTGGAAAAGATCTGCAATGTTACTGCTACTCGTCGGCGGTCGGGCCACATCGTATGGGACCCCTACCTTGGTCTGTCATGAAATTTTGTCAACAAAGTTATCGCGCCTGAGTAATATGTCTCGGACATGCGAGACCACCCTCGTCGAGCGTGCATGGTCAGCCGAAGCTAGCGGGACGTATGGTTGATGCCAAACACTTTGTCCGGGATCACATGGTCGTTAACCCGCAATACTTCAGATTACATGCGCGGATGCCGTGTCGGATACTCAGGCCGCCAGGGACTTTTCATTCCGGTAGGCTAAGAGAGCCAGGGGGATGCGAATACGCAGGGTATCCGACCGGGGCTTCAGCATTCATCTGCAGGGCGTTGTGCCAGGCATTGTGCTCCAGGCATTAACCGGCCATGGCGCATTCGGCTGGACGCGCTGAGCGCCCAATAATAGGACTACAGCAAGTCTGAAGGTAGGCTTCTGACATCATTACACGCATATTCAGGCGGGGAAGTGAGTCAATGTCTCAAACTAGCTCGACCTAGTGGCTCGGGCCTTTGGAATCCTTTCTGCTAGCTCGAGGGGACGGGCGTCGGTCTCCGAAGATCAACTGCAACGCTGTCTCAAAAGACAGATGTGGCCAATGGTGGCAGTCGTTTAAGATCCCACCTACGGTTTTGTTTTACGTACTCCGAGCTTTGCGCAGTTGTTTATCTGATGATGGCCTCCAATTGTTCAGAGGCACCATCCGAAACACCTCCCGGCAGCAGTCACCGTTTTCGTGAGGAGAGCTTGGAAACTATAGCTGTTACCTTTCGTCTATAAAGAGACCGCGATTCCCATGAGCGTTCCATAATTTCTTAACCATCAGACACACTTTGTTCAAGATTTTGATACTGGCACCCTTCTTCTCAACCCAAAATGAAGTTCCTCCCCACGGCCACAATCCTCGCGCTTGCCAGCGGCATTACTGCTATGCCCTGGAGCTCTTCCCCCACGAAGAAACTCCCTATGCCCAACTCTGTCCAGGGCGAGGATATCACGTCAGTCGCTCCGTGCCATAGCGCTCTAAGTCACCTCCGATTACGGGCCTTTGACCCAACTAACCAGCCTGTCAATATATTACAGCGTCCAGATCAAGATTGGACACACTCCCTCCGATGACCAAAACCCTGCGAACTACACGGCTGACATCTGCTGGCGGGTGTGCTTTCCTGAGGAACCAAAATGTCCGGAAGATTGGGTAAGTGGACAACCTTATTTACACCGGCATAGATGACTGATGGCATTATGCACTTAGAAGCCAAAGGAGGTGGCTGTAAGTCTAATCTCGAGGAAGACACCATTCCCAAATACATCCGTTCGTGCGCGTTATTGACACTGCACTGTAGCAACACTGCTGGACCTGCTGTCGTGAATATGATGACGGAGATCTCTAAAAGCTCAACTATGCCGCGCCTGGTGCCGAGAAGAGCAGGAACAACGGTGAGGAATGAGCAAAGTGGAAGAAAGGAAGCGATTGGGAGATTTTGATGGCTTCCGGTACTGGATCAACCGGGACACTGGACTTATTAGGAGGCTAGTGACTCGGGGCGCTCGTTCAAGTTCGACCCCGTTTTTCTTTTCAGTTTTGTAATATCGTTATAACTACTTTTGTACGTAGCGATGCGTTCTCTGGCGCGTCTCCAAAAAGGAGTCGCGCCGCGCGGCTCTTCGAACCGTGCTTCATAGATTTAACAACCAACGATTTTGACCACGAAGAACCTCCCCATTGGGGACCAGTGACTCTCCACCCCTCCGGTCGAAGGAAGATGGTTTAGACCACGGTCTCGCGTTTCCTTTGTTGTTTCCCGCTAGGCACCGTCTCATACTAGGTTTTTGTCCCACGCTAGGCTCCATCATATACTAGGTACGTCTCTGTTTTCTTGGTCAATTCCATTCGTGTTCCTCCGGTCGGAGAGGCCCTGTGACCAAGGGGTCGGCCTTCCAGGCCAACCTTAAGTTCATGGGGGAGAGGTTCCTTTTGTGGTTTCTTTCACGGTGCGCTTTTGTACCAGTTCAATATACATCAGTCTCGGTATATAGATAACTTGTAACATAGCTTTACATTATAACGTCCCGAGTATGAAGTGCGGAATGCCGTACGGCTGATCGGAGCTATGCGGAGCTAAATAAGAGCTGAGCAGAGCCGAGCGGAGCTTGTCAGAAACGTTTGCACACTGGAAAACTGTGGCTGCAACTGCTTGACTGAATTGCTTGTTTGTTCTCTTGCTCTCTGGCTTTGCTCGGAAAGCAGGCTTGAATTGATCACTTGCCCAACTCCTTACTATACAAACCACTATCTTGTAGTATACCCCTTATCCTCGTCACCCCTCACGCGGCCCGCGTTACATGTATGCTATATCTAGAAGATCAGAGGCTTAGGCGTAGTGAAATGGACATCAGTCATAGTATTGTAAATAGCTTGTAATATAGCTTTAAATCTTGTGCTTGTATGTTATTAGTGTTATTTACTTAGCTAATCTCCAGTCAAGCCTGTTATTATTTTTATCATCTTTATTAGTTTCTAGCCCCCATGGACTACGCAAGCACTTACGTGGCCTACGGCCACTAATCCAATCCTGTATTAGTAGGTAGAAGGCTCTGGAAGCCAACCACAGCCTACAAAAGGCACTCTCCTCTCCTGTATCCGAGTGAAGGGAAGCGCGGCTAGGTGGTGGTAGAGGTCCCAAAACTGGATCCTCGTAACTCCACCGCCATTTTAGACCCGTGGCAACTGTGGTCGAGGCAGCCCAGAACTGTGACCTCTTCACTCAGTCTGGCTTAGTCTAGCTCAGGCCAAGACGGCAACCGCTCAGTTCCGAAGAAGGAAAGGGAAATTCATGGTGTCGATTTTAGGGTCGTGAACTGGCTGTTTCATGCGACGAATCTGGGCTCACGAAATTCCTTCTTCGTTCGTCGTCCTGAGCTAGGGTGAGCTGTGGCTGATTCGTCCTGAGCTTCCCCTGATTCTTCCCTGAGCTAGGGTGATCCCATACACCTCTGCAGCACAGCCTCAGAGACCCCATTTCAGTCTCCCCGGCTAAAGTTTCCCAGTAATGAAAGCAGATGACCTGTAGTCTGTAAGGATAGCTCCTAGGCAACAATTCCAACTACGGCGTACACGCGAACTGGGTGTGCGTATAACTCGGCCTGGGCCATTGTCAAAGCTGAGCAACCCATGCTAAGCAAAAACTCAAAATAAACTAGGCTGGGATCCAATCACACCAATTTCAAACATATAGCATCACTACACTATGCCACAGAAGGATGCTGTACGGATGGAGTCGCTGATGACAACAGCAACGTCACCTGTCTGTGCTCTTATCTTGTTGACGTGTCATTCTGTACAGTACTATTAGGGATATACAAGCTATCTTTTCAATTTTCAATTCCTGCTGGAGAAGTATTGGAGAATTTAGTGATGTGAGCGGTTAAGTTTGCGATGAAGTTTTCATCTTCATAGGGCCCGACTGCTTCGCTTAGGTAATTACATATTTATTCTGCAGGCAGAAAATTATGCAGCGTCTAACTCGCGTTCCTCCGTATTCTGCACCGTTTCTACCGGCTGAATATGTGTCAGCTTATATGGGGCTGTGGCTGCGGAACTTTCCAGCTTGGCACGTTCCAGGGGCCAGACAGAGGCTTCACAGTTTTTGCCACGAACAACAATAACAACAATTGGGCTCCAAGTGCTAGATTATGACAATATGGAACCCAGTTCACGGCCACGAGCCCATTCTTGACCCCCCGCTACCGTAAGCTATGTAGTTTTTCTGCCGGCAGAAACTTACCGCCCAGCTCCAGCGACCCGGTTCTCGGCCACGAACCCATATTTAGTCCCCACTACCTTGCGCTGCCTTTTCTGCTGGCAGAAATTCACCGCCCCCCCTCCCCCCCCGGCTAAAATTCCTTTCGATGGAAATGTAATCCATAGGAAT
>Ga0247758_1000491_pt1 | contig 34785 bp, 23 predicted proteins | sample UWRJL156409C4_FD_180950 | JGI IMG/M metagenome (GOLD analysis project Ga0247758, IMG submission 180950) | Plant litter microbial communities from Arlington Agricultural Research Station in Wisconsin, United States - UWRJ-L156-409C-4 | ecosystem: Environmental > Terrestrial > Plant litter >...
GGGGTGGGGGGTGTGGGGAAGGGGGGGGGGGGTGGGGGGGGGGGGGGGGGGAGGGAGGGGTTGTATGGGGAGTGGATGGGGAAGGGGAGTCAGAGGGTTGGGATTAGGAAGACGGGGTCGGGATTGGGGTTTGAGATGGTGGGTGGGAATAGGGGTTGATGCGGCAAGCAGACCTTCAACTCACTTGGTAACCATATCTGGGCAATGTCTCTTGTATCGTGTCTTTTCGCAAGCGCGTTCATTTTTGTCTCCTTCCCAGTACACGCCTATATAAAGCCGCGATCCCGCAGCGTCTCCTTCCAGCTCTTTGGATATACCACAGGCAACGTGGTTACGTCATTTGGTTGATATGACTGATGCTCACAAAATTGTGGCGTTTGGATGGCTGCCCGCAGCTCTTCGGTCCGTCTTTGCATTTGCGAAGGTGTCGCGAATTTGATCTCAAACGCCTCATCAAGTTCGATCAACGGCTAAAATGTAAGAGAGGGCACGGCTGATTCCTTGACCAAGTGCCTTGGATGGCCATAGTTCCGTTTGCTGCTACTCTACTGCCGACCCGCTCATCGGGTTAAGATCATTGAGGTGTAATGCTGGCCCACGGCGGGTAGCACTAGGTGCGCAACGTCGAGGAGTGATCAAGGAGTGTCACAATAAGCAATGGGTGTTCTCAATGCAGGGGGCGTGTTGAAAGATCAATTGGAATATGGCCTTCCTCTAAACAGAGACTAGTACTTGATAGAATATCGCGTCTACCGCCGTCATAGTGGTGCTGAGTTGATTCGCCGGCAATACATTATTTCGCCAAGGCTCAGGGTCTGAAGCTAGTCGTTTCTTCCTCGTCAGAGCTCCCGTCGTCCGTATCCGCGTCCGAGCCACCTCCTCCGATCCTATCAGACTCGATGAGCGGGCTAAGGCTACCTGCAAGATGGAGGCCCTGCCCCTCTTGCGCGGCAAACAGGTGGTGATCTTTGCGTAGAGGCCACCCCTGGCAGACGTATCCCATGGGGGTGTGGGTGATGTCCTGCCCTTTGTGGCGTAGCGCCAGCCAGTCGAAGAGGAAGCCTGCGGGGTTCACCGACAAGGCGGCACCGTCCGGGCTCTCCATATATCTCCTGAGAGCGGTGCATTCGTCGAAGCCGGCGTACAGACGGCCGGCAAAGATATCGATTTCCATCCGGAGCCGTTCCCGCCACTGCTGCTGCTGCTGCTGCTGCTGCTCCTCCCCTGGCGCTTGGTGGCTTGTAGCAGCAGGTATCGGGGGCAGAGAGTAGAGCAGGCCGTCAAAGCCGGACATGTCGCGGCTCAGCGGCAACACGTAGGTCACAAGGTGCACACGTACGCCTTGTTTCCCATAGCCTGAATTGCGAATTATGGGGATCAAGAGTTCGACCTCCTCGGGCACCACGATAATAGCAGTGTGGGTTGTTGGGTTCAAGAGGAACCACTCTACTGGTCGCTGAAGAGAGTGTCAGCCCTTTTCTTTTACTAGTCTTCCAGATGGGCAGAGAGGGATAATGTTCACACTTACCAGAAAGTCATCAATATCGCCATCGTCCCGCAGTGTGACGGTTCGCATATACTCGGCCGAGATGAACAGCCGTGACGCTTTGGCCGTGGGGACGCCGTGCTCACGGCCGATCCTCGTGCCCGCCATGGCCGTGAAGGCATGGTGATACCCGCTTTTACCGCTAAGCTTGGCCGTTTCGGCGAAGCGGCGGATGGCCGGGTGAAGGCCGGGGAAACGGAGCGCCTCATAAGTCGGGCGCTCCTGCAACTGCCGCACCAGCTCTACCTGGAACTCAACCTCCCGCTCCTGCTCCACCTCCTCGAGGACAGAACTGTGGTGTCCTTTGCCACTGCCGCTATCGCCACCGCTGCTCTCGCGCTGCCTGTTGAGCTCCTGTATAAACTCGCTTAGTGTCTCGTTAGGAGGCAGAGAAATCACCGTTAGAGATGAAGAGCTGGTTTCGGTTCCGCCATAAAGAGTCGCGAGGGTCTGTCGCTCGGACCGTTGAATGACGCTAAGCAACTTGTTACGGTGAGCTTTGTTTTCCAAAAAGTCGTCGTAGCGAAGCTGGGCGCCTGTGCGGTGGCAGAAATCGTAGCCCTGTGTGAGGTGGAGGCCCTGCAGCTGCTCGTTGGCGTGGCACGTCTGCTCTAGGAGCCAGGTGACGACGTGCGAGGAGTCGACGGCCTGGCCCCTCCGGAGCTTGCAGGTATCCATGATGCTCTGGTCCACCTCGGGCGGTGCGAAAAAGACGACGGCCTGTGTGCTCCCGAGGGCGCGGAGCCTCATGGCAGCCTGAACGGTGTGGTCTTTGGTCTGGCCAAGGGCTAAGGTGAGGGCTCCCCGGGCATTTCGAGGTAGCCGGAGATCAACGCCCCTTGTGTGCGCCTCGTCAAGGTAGACAAGGCACTCATCAAGGGTCTCGGCGAAGGGGGTCGAGATCAGCAGCGCCTTCTTGTCGTTCCGGTACTGGACCCAAGGCTGATTGTCCGCCCTAAAGTAGACAGCCGCCTTGGCCTGCGTATCTTTGGACAGCCACGTTTTGACAAGGGATTCGTTATCCAGCTCCAGGACATAAGCACCCGCGTCAATCAATATTCTAATGCGCCTCCGCGAGAGCTCTGCCGTCAGCTCCTCCTCTCGGTTCGTTTGCCACCGGGCACAATGATACTCGCGGCTGCGCGGCTGGAGGAGATAGGTTAGCACTTCAGCGTTCGTGTGGCGTAGGCTCTCAAGGTCTTGCTGCTTGATCGTGAGCGGAAGCAGTAGCCTGTTGTCATTGGTCCCGCTAAACCCGGTCGACGTGGGACGAGGAGACAGGGAAGACACTGCGACATGAGACGCCTTGAGCTTGCTGGACGCACGTGGTGATAGGAGGGGAAGATCCCATCCCGAAGCTTGCATCTTGAGGTCGAACTGCCTCGCGTGGGCGGGGAACACAAAGGTGTTAAGGTAATAGTTCAGCACCGTTCGGCTGAATCGGAGGATGCGCCATAGTTGATCTACCTGTTCTTCATTCTCGAGACTGATGGAGTTGCAGTGGCGCAGGTGCCCCGGCACAGTGAGACCCTGCGCCCATTTGTCGTACTCGGCCACTGGATCGTCGGAGGCTAAGATGCTTCGCAGGCTCTGACGGAACTGGGCCGCGGTGATGCCCGCGTGGTAAAAGGAGAGGCACGTCAAGACAAGCGCTACGTCGGGATGGCCGAATTCCGACTGCTCCGACGGCACTCCCTTGGCATGGAAGGGAACCACTACGGGAGGTCTCGCTGGGTGGAAGCCGTACTGCACGTTCCATCGCTTCTTTAGACAGCTGGTGAGGATACGCCTCCGCAGGAGCCCGTGGATAAGCATGATGCTATCGGACGCTGCCTTGGCATTAGGGAACCGCCTCGCCACCAGCTCAACCGAGTCGGGGTTGGCTCGGTCGCTAGAGAGGATCTCTTGGAGGAGCGTGCTCGGAAATCCTTGCGCTGGGCCCGCCCGGGCAAGCACAGCGGTCCTCCCGCCGCTGATGTCCCTCGCCATACGGCGCATCAGTTCGTCTTCGGCGTCCGTTTGGAGGAAGTGCGCGACGGGGAATCCGCCCAGCCTGTTGGAGAGCTCAAGGCTCTGCGGGAAATCCTGCTGAAGCCCAACGAAATGGTCCTCCGCAAGCTGTAGGAGGGCTTGTATCACAGTCCATCGGTGCGGTTGCCCGTCCAGGGGTAGCTGGGATCCGCTGGGGTAGATGAGTTGCGTCTTTACCCCCAACGTGTAGTCAGACTCATCGAGTACGTCGCGGCAGGTCTCGGACAGCCGCGACTGGAAGGCAATCATCTCACGCGCCTCACCGAGTAGCGAGTCAGCGAGCCGCTGCAGACCGCTGAGCTTGTAGGACAGGATGTGTTCAGGCGCGGCCAGTACGATGCCACGGCGCTGCCTTGCCAGCTCGTGGAGCTCCGAATAGAGTGGGATCATGCCCGCCGCCTTGGGGCCTGTGGGTGTCCGGCGGGAGAAGGGCACGTGTATGATGTCCCGTCCCACGAGACCGCCTAGTCGCGCCTGCATGATCTGCGCCGTTTGTGAGAGCAAGGCTCGAGGCACAATGAGGCGCGCCAGCTGAGCACCGTCGGCCAGGATGGACATGGCCATGGGCACGATGCACGAGGTTTTCCCGCTGCCCATGTTCATCTGCAGCACCGAGTTTGACCCTGATGCCGGGTAGAGGATGGCGTTAGCTACCTCGACCTGTTCCGGGCGGATAAGCACGCTGCTTTCGATCTCTAGGAGTAGCCAGTCTGGGAGGTCCAAGGGGCTCCACGTAACATGACCGACGTTTCGCCATTCCGCCGCCGCCCTGGCGTTATCGCCTCGCCGCTGGGCGGATCTGATGCGCTGGAGCCGCTGGAGCCGCGCCACGCCTAGGCCGTACGAGACCAGAAGCTTCCTCGCCGGTAGACCTAGAGGTCGATCGTTGCTAGAACGAAGGAGCTCGAGGAGTGTGCTCGGGCTCATCCACGGCCACAGGTCCGCCAGCCCGAGCCACCGAAAGCGAGGATCTCCGCTGGAGAATGCCGCGGTAACCGCCCCTAACTGGCTCTCTACGCTAGAGAAGGCATCTGAGATCTGAGCCTCTACGGCAGGAAGATGCGGAACTGGGGTGTGCCCCGCCTCTTCCTTCAAATGGCTGCTAGCCCTTTTGAGCGCACCGAGGCTGCTTTTCAGGCTATTGCCGTACTCACGCCGCGTGCCGTTCGAGGACGTGGTAAAGCGTGAGATGATAGCGCTTAATTCATCCAACTCTCTGTATCCAGAGTGGCTTGTAGGGGCTGCCGCCTCGCGCCGTGTACGGCTGGCACGCTGGGCCGGTTTTGGGGGCTGTGGTGATGTATTGTCTTCATGATGAGCCAGTGTGGGATCATTAGCGACCTGGCCGCCCAGGCGGATGTAAGCGTCCTGTATTAGCAGAGGCACGGCAGGCCCTCCGCTTCGTACGAGGGAAAAGGGCTCCTCCGCACCGGGGTCCCATGGTGTCGGGGCGGATCTATGCGGTTCGCCTGGGTACGTTTCGAGAACTTGCTGGACGTCTTCAAGATATTCCGAAAGCCTCAGATTCCGGTATATCCGGCGCCATTCTGGCAGCACCGCGTGAATGGCCCCATGGATATCGAGCTCCTGGGCACAAAAGCCCTCGGCCGACGGTTCCGGGCTAGGCCACTGTTGCGAGAGGAAGGCGGCAAAGTCACTTGCCTCCCGTTGACACAGGCGTAGGCGTGTCTCTTGGCCTTCATCAAAGTCGTAGACAACCCGCCCGGCAGTGAACCGCATCTTAGCAGCAAAGCTAGCCTCATCAACAGTAGCCGAGATCATGCTCTCAAGAGACTGCAGTGTCAGCGTCTCTCCAAACTTAAAATCGGTAAACAGAGGATATCTCGGACGGTCAAGAGCTCTGAGATCGTCCCAATGATGGCATGCGGCCAGGAATCGCAATACATCTGCATCCTGTCCAGGAGAAAAGGAGAGAAGGGCAAGCTTGAACAGCGCTTCGTAAGGGTGGTCGCGGTCGGTACTGCAAAACATGTCCACCAGGTTGCCCCATTGCTCAGCGATGTTGCCGCTGACAAGGTCGGCGAGCGGAAAAACGGTTATGCCGTCCTGTCCCTCGTGAAAACCGCCAATCCTCCGCCAGCGCTCCAGTGAACCGCTCAAGGATCCATCCATAGACATAGAGATCGCCCACGGGCGGCGGAATAATTCTGCCATCTGGTGTACCTTAGCCGCTTCGGGCAGCGTCAGCTCGCGGTCCCGCGGCTGGTAGACAGCAGACGATGGCTCCCCCGCGGCCGGAGCCACTCCGGCCCGGCGGGATGCGGCACGCTCGTAGCAGAGACGCTGGCGTTCGGCACGGCGTTGGAGCCAAGATGCCGGCGACTCTCTCTGCGCCTTAATGCTGGCACCATGGCCTGCGCCGTCGGCAAACGCGCGAAGCTGCTCTGACCTCTCTAAGATGGCACTCACGATCGGCGCAAAGCTTTCGTGTTGGATGGCCATGGTGAGCGAGTCATCCCAGCTCGCCGTTTGCAAACGCCGCTTACCCGGCGGGTAGTAACTCCGTCTCGGGGTAAGTCCCATGAGCAGCTCGAGCGTCTTCTTCGCGCCGTCGCCGAGCGGCTGCCACGGCTGGGCCCGACCCGACTCGAGCGTCCGTAGGGACTCCTCAGTGCCGGTTCGTTGCGTGAGGCTGTCGGGCAGAGTAAACGACGTGAGGGCGTGGAGCAGAGCCTTGGTGTACAGCAGCTCTGGCTCGGGGGGGCACGTGAGCTGGCCGAGGACCGGGTCAATCTCAAACCTGCCGTAGCGGTCGGTATCGCTCATACAGACGCTGACGTGTATGCCCTCGCGGCTCCAGCGTACGGCTCCGAGCGGTACGAGGATGCTGCGTTCGCCGCCCTCGCCGACGGCACGCAGGACCAGCCCGCTCCGGAAGCCGTAGAGCGTCCCTGCGTCTTGGTCCGGATCCACCTCGGCGCGGAGTTCTCGGCATTCCAGGAGGCCATTACTGTTGACCCAGAAATGCAGGTCGAATTTCTTGAGCTCGACCGACAGCGGGCCGTTTGGTTTCAGGGATTGACAGATGACTAGTCTGCGCGCGTCCGCGAAGCCGCCGAGGATTCTCGCTACCGTCCGTCCAAGAGGCGAGTTCGGGCTAACAAGACAGGCCTTTCTTCTCCGCCGGTGCGCTCTGCGCTTCTTGACATCAACAATCCAGTCGCTCCTTCGGGGGCGCCATATGTCTGGCTTCCTCCGGATCTGTAGCCAGCCCGAGCCGAGGTCGAGCCAGTGCACGCAACCCTGGACAAGATCCATAGGCAAGTCGCATGTATCGGTGCCGGAGAACACCGAGGATGGTACGTATTCTAGGACGCTCTCTTTGCTGTCGACGGCATGAATCACCACACGGCCGCCGCGATGGCCGAGATGGATGCGGTATCGCCCTTGGTGTCTCGCTACCATGTAGCTCATGCCGAGGCGCGGTGAAGGGAACGTCAAGAGGTATTGGTCTCCAAAGAGTTCTTTAACCTGGGTGGAATTTCTGATGTCTAGCGGCAGTTTGCTCATAGGGCTACCATCAACCAGGAGCCGCCCGTCAATATAGTTGTAATCGAGTCTCTGGGCTGTGGCCAAGGCGTTGGTCGGGCGTGTCATGCAAGTAACCCACGGGCCGACATTGGATGGGAATTGCCACTCGCCACACATCAGCTCGGCGCCCGGATCTTGGTCCGTCCCGTTGGCCCAGATGCGGGCGATAGCGCGGTTCAAGGCGGCAGGATGTTGGCGTATGGCGGACTTGACGATGTCTTGGATCGCGTACGCCATCTTCATATCCCGAACCAGCACGCCCCGCAGGGTCGGTGAGAGTTCCAGGTTCTGCTGCAGCGCTACTGAGGCCTGGATATAACTCTCGAGCTCATCGGCTAACATGTCCACCCCAGCGTGCTCCAAGACAACAAAGGTCCTCCGACAGAGCAGCGAAGCCCACAGGCAGTACTTGGCAGCGGCTTCACCTGCGCCGGATTCGGCGCAACGCCAGCGCTGCTCGTGGGTCTGGGCGATCCAAACCAGCGTGTCTTTTCGCGCCGCCTTGAGCAGCTCCTCTGCGGCGTTACGGCCACCCGGACCTGCCAGCCAGAGGAGTCGGAGGCACAGGGTGATGAGCGTTTCCATGCAGTACACCTCGCGCCAGTTGGTGCGGATTATGCGGAGACGCCGCTCGATCTGCTCTGCCAAGCAGGTGCAGAACGAAACATCTTCAAAAACCACGTGAACGTCTCCTAGAGTGTCTTGGCGCTGCCGGGCCGGGCCGGCCTGCACGGCTAGCTGGCTGACGAGGTGCATGGCGTCTTCGCAGTTGAAGTTGAGGTGCGGCGAACCCAGCTCGCTGAGAAGCGTCATCCAACGTCGAGCCCGCCCTGAGAGCAATCGCTGGTACGACAGCAGCTCGCGCGTCGACATGTTGACGGGGCATCTTGCTTGGTTGGCAATGGCTTGGTACGACGATGGACCGTCTGGGTCATGGTGCGGGTGGGCTTCCAGCGGAAAGATAGAGCCCTGTAAGGCAGATGGTATGCGAAGGCCGCAGAGGTGGCTGAATGTCAGCGGCCTCTTGAGATTGTTGACCCACGTCGCCGATGCCGCGTCGTAGAGGTGGAAGTCTAGGCTGTACGGTAGGAGAACGGCGCTCTTCTCGGCTTTCATCTTGATCTGCTTGTAGTGTGACTGGAGGAAAGACTTCTTGGCCGAGGCAACTGAGAGGATTCGTTTTTCGGATGTAGCAAAACCCTTGAGGGGTTCGTACTCGGTAAGTCGCATATGCGGTGTGGTTGATGATGTCCCCGGCCGGCTCGGGTGTGCCAGCCTGCTAATGATGAACCAAGTTGCGTCTCGGTAAGCAGCTAGGTAGTTCGGCATGCCGAGCTCGAGCAGTACGACTGCGCGGGCCCAAGATTCGGAGGGGAGAAAATCCTCATGGACAGGGACCCGGAGCTTTTTTCGCTTTTGGCGGCATCGACAGCGCTCGCAGGTACGCGGGCCATACGCCCCGTTCGGCTTCTTAGGACAGGTGCAAGTCGTCTCGTCCAGACGTACGGTAAGAGCATCGTACTCGTCGTAAGCCTTCCTCCACCTCAATTCGGCTGCATTTCTGGCCTTCTGCGACTCGGTCTCAATCTGGTGCTGCAAGTTCTGCAGATCGGCCGACTCTGCCATGAATCGTGCGGCGAAGCACTCGCCGCTAGGGCCGCTCATAATTGTTTTCGCGCCAAAGCAGCAACGCTTACATCTGTCCCGGAGATAGCCCTGTATCGTCCTAAGGCGTTCCATGTCTTCGACCGTGGCAAGCTGGAGAACGTCGAGGAGTTCCGGAGAAAAGCCGGGGTGGTAGTCAAAAAGCAACGGGCATTTGGCCACGACACTCTCGTCTAGTTCAATCCACAGGCCGAGGATGCTCAAGATCGAGAGGCTGGCCTGCTCTGGGCCCGAATCGAAAGCGACACCCGTGTCGCTAACGACGTCGATGATTCTCCGCGCCAGACGGCAGCATTGGTCAGCCGTCTTGGAGAGCGTCTGGCCTCCCCGAATATCCATCTCCAATTTGGATAACTTAAAACACTGGAGGATAAACTGCTGTATCGGGTCACCGCCCGCACCGCTTTCTAGCTCCACGATCTCTTCTGGGCCTCCTTTCCTCTTCCTTGAGGCTGCCAATTGAAGAATCCCATCTAGATACAAAACACTGTTGTTGAGAGAAAGGCGAAGGCTAGTATCGTCCGCCCGAAGGGGAAGTCTGGGAAAGATCGGCACAATCTCCGCCCGATAGTGACGCCACGTAGCTTTGACCTGGCTCGTGGCGGCCTGAATTGCGCCACGGAAGGAAATGGATGTCGACTCGAACAGCGACCGGTATTCCGCCTGGTGCTCTGGCAACGCCTCGGTCCTCTCCATTTCCAGCTTGGCGAGGCGCCGACAGAGTTTGGACCTAAGCAGAACCGTCATCTCGGGGGCAAGCTCAGCGGCGCAGTCCCTTAGCAGCTGGGAAAGCAGGGCGCAGATCAAGAACTTGTAGTAGGCCCGCCCTTTGTTGTTGCCAAGCGCCAGACAGAGATGACGCTGGACGGCGACACGGAGCACGAGCCAATAGGGCAAGCGGCGCCACGGAAGCTCTGCCTTATCGAGGTTAACGTCGTCTCGGACTCGCTTCCGCAGCATTGGGACGTGGACTGAGGATCCGATCGTTTCGAGCAGCGGCAAAAGCATCTGGCTGATCAAGGCGGGATTGGCCGAATCTCTTTCTTCTGGTATGGAAGCCCCGGCCTTGCGGCTTCGCGCTGCGAAGCGGTCGAGCGCCTCGGTGCTAGCTTGCTCGAGAAATGTGGCTAGTGTTTCCGTGAACGATGGATCTGAGAATGTAGCAAGAGGGATCCGCGCGGCTCTGCCAGGAAAATCCCACTGTAAGGCGCCCTCGGCAGCGAGGACCGCTTCAGAAGATGGGGATGCCTCAAAAGCCTCAAACACCACGTTGCCTTCATCGTCGTCGTCGTCGTCGTCGTCGTCGTCGTCGTCGTCGCTGCTTCTCATTGAGGGTTAGGACCACTTATGCTAGAAATTTAGATTCGGAACAGCGCACACATTCTGCGAGTGCGAAAACGTGTAGCAAATACTTACCTCGGCAACAGCCGAACGAGGATCGCGCAGTTTTGCTCCTCTATATACAAGACCACCGGACAGTCAACCGACAAGCTGGAGAATGCGCGTCGTATTGACGCTCGGTCAAAGCGGCACCGGTGGAGATCAAGGCATATGAGAAGCTGTTGGCGAACGAACCGCCAACACCTGTGTGCCCTTTGGCCGGGGAGAGCGCGCAGGGCTTCGCAAGCGCCAAGAAGGCGCGTTTGCAAGTTGTCCCCGACTGCTTGGTCGTTGGGGTCCCGGCATCCCGGAAGCTTGGGCGGCAGGACAACGTGATTAAAGACGGACTCGAGAAGAGAAGCCATTTTTGAAGTTGTTGACTGGATAAGCAAACGCAGAGCATCCTCCAGATCTTTACGCGTGTGGGCGGGGAAGTTAGCTGCCCGACTGAGGCCTACCATAACGCCCCATTTGTGGCAGCCCAACAAGCATTGCCGTCTGCCGGGTCATGGACTTGGGCGGAAGCTTCACACACCAATCGGAACCTGACACGCTGCATCAACCTGCATTGATTTCAGGGCTGCGTATTGGACCAGAGGGGACACAGTGGGCAGTGAATTAGCGACGCCATTGTGCTGAGTGCTGAGCAGGATGTGTGCCGAAGGCAGTAAATCGTTCCCTCTCCAACTAGCAGAAGGGCCCTGAAAGCATTCTAGGCAGCCACGCAAATCATATCAATCGAGAATACGTACAACCATCCAGCTTCATGAACCACGTAACCAAAAAGAGTCCTGCCATCAACTCATGCCCCCCCCAGGTACATTGATATTCCCAGCATTCGAACCCTGTGTCCTCGGCGGACGCCTCGCCTCACGAACACCAACCCCCGCACGCTTTACTCTCGCGGATCCGTCATTATCATCCGAGTCATCAATGCTGTAGACGTCCTTGGCCTTGTTTGCCGGCTTGGGGCCCGGCTTGGGGCCCGGCTTTGCCGTGGAGGTCTTTGCCGTCTTTGCGGGGGCTTGTCCGATAGTGTCTGGGGAGAGGCCTTCGTCTTCCGGGTTGCTGTCTGAACTTGACGAGGAGGAGTCGTGTGAGGGATTTCCGGGGGTTTTTCGTTTGAGGGAGGCGTTTGGTGGGTTTCTGCTCATGTTTAAGGGCTGGGGGAAGGAAAGGGTTAGCTAGGTGTGATTGCAGTTTGTTAGGGGTTGGGATTAGGTACAAGGGGGAAAGGGGTAAGTGAGCAAGAGTGGAAATTTAATTACCATCGCTGATCTCCTTGCAAACAAATGTTTCCGAGGGGCAGCGGCAGCAGCACTTTCTTTCGGGTTGTCGACTGGTCTGAACCGCGCGGTCGCAGTACCAGAATGGCTTGTGTCAACCCCTGTCGACAGACCAGGAGTAATGATCCCGGTCCCTGTAGTCTGTCTTTCCCTGACAATATCGCTCACCACCCGAATCGAGGCCGATGGTGATCGCATTGAGGCATCTTGCGGTTGCCGGGGCGTCATTTCTTGCCCTTCCACACGGGGAGATGGAGAGAATCTAGGGACCACGGCTACCTTCCGTTGCCGCTCCGCACGGTAAGCATCGTACTTTGTCTTGACATCGTCGAAGCACAGCTGGGCCGTTTGGACACGCTCTGAGAAGTCTGGGATTCTCTTTGCCGCGCTGGCGAGGATGTCGCCGTATTCATCGTCGGGTCCAAGGTTGTTCGCAGATCTGACGAGCCAGTCCTTGGTATCTCTCAGATACTTGTCGATTTCTTTGATATCGTCCAGCCATATTTTCTGTTGCATTTGTCCAGAGAGAGATGGCCGCTGGTTTACGACGATGTCCGGGATGGTGGTTCCGAAGTCGGAGAGAATCTTTCCTCTGGGAAGTGTTGGGAGCATGTCGATGTTATTGCTAACACCGGTGGAGCTGGGAAGATCTGAGCTATCGGGGCGACCCGATGGAAGTTGCTCAACTCGCGGGCCAACAAGACCTAGAGCGGCGAGTGTTTCGTACTCTCTGAAGTTCGTGGCTTTTGAGTCTGGCTGCACGTCGTCAAAGTATCCCGGGCGGATGTTCAGAATATCCGGAAGCCATTCCAGGACATCTGAGATATGTTCTTGAATCCACTTGGTGAGGTTCGGCCGAACTACATACCCGGCTTCGTGGAAGTGTGCGTACACACCAACGAAGTCGAGAAAGTCGTTCTTGGTGATCGTAGTGTTGAACTTGATGTATCGCTGAATCTTCTGAACGCGGGGATCTCTCGCTGATCCCATTTTGAAGTCTTCGGCCACCTGCATTGTTGCCGGCCGAGAAATAATAATGCCAAACATACAGTAGGTGGGTACCCAGATTTTATACCATGCACGGATCCTTGGCTGTGAACGCTGCAACCTCATATCTTTTTTCTGGCAATCAATTGCCAGCGGTTCGTCGATGAGGCCTCCTCAACACGTCAGAGTATCATAAAGTATTTCGCCGGGGTAATATGTGGGGCGCGCCAGAGTGACGGCCACTTTTCGGAGAGGGTAACAAGGTGCCAGAGGGTGGTCGCATAGTCATCAGCCATGGTCTTTTTCGCAGCGCTTAGTTTGAGGCCCGACGATTCGTTCGTTGCAACAAGGGTGTGTTTCCGCCTACCAGACTATCCCATTTACGAACTTCGACTTCATGCTTTGAAAGTTCTCTGCCTTCACCACAGTGTTAATGACAGTATGGGAGATGAAGACACTGTCTGAGCGAAGATGCACATCAAGAAGCGTGAATCGGTTTCCTACCGACCTCTCTAGTCACCCCCCACAAAATTGTCTGACCAAGTCCGGATTAGTCGTAGAGCCTGCTTGGCGGCGAGGATTGGCCCAAGGCGACTGCGGATGCTTTGGGACATGCATGTAGTCACGTGAGACTGTGCCGATTCGGGTCTCCTGCGTTCGATCCGCGGCGCTTCGAACCGCCAATAGCTCTCCGCACTTCGAGGTGTCTTTTTATCGCCGTCGCCATCCTGAGCTACGACAAAAATGGGGCTCTTCCGTCTTTCAAATGAGCTCCTTGATACTGTTGCCAGGAGTCTTATCCCGCAGATGCACACAGCCTTGGGCGCCCACTCGCTGGATTCGAGCGTCAAGGAGGGCCGGCGCGCCCTCTTGGCGCTGGTCAAGAGCTGCCGGAAGCTAAACATAATCGCAACTCCTCACCTCTACCACACCGTGTGCATCACAGACCTCGGCGGTCTCTTTGACTTCCTCGGTGTCATCGTCTTCAATGACCACCTTACAGACCTGGTCAGGGTACTCAATATAACGGCTCCGCTTGACGAATACCTCGACAGCGACTCGGAGGAGAAGAGCGAGGCAATTTTCGGACGTCTCACTCCCGAGATGAGAGCTTACACACATCTTACCCGGTGCTTCGGGGATTTCGATGAGCCATGTGAGCTTACGTGTGACAACCGCGACAACTATGCCGAGTCTGCCTGTGCCCTGATCTTGAGCCTAGTGCCTAGGCTGGAAGCCTTGTACATGCAGGTGCCAGACCACCACGTCGGAGAATACGAGCGGCTGATCGAGTTCTTCGAAGAGTCTTGCCACGATGACAGTGGATTCGCCAGCCGGCTCTCACTACTATCTCTGACGGCCGACCCCCGCACCGATGGTTCTCTTATGCCCGCTCAGATGGTTCACAGCCTCATGGGATCCGGCAACATCAAACACCTTGAGCTATCTGGAGGAAACCTGATCGGCGGCAGCAGCGACTCGGCACCCAGCTGGCGCAGCCTCGAGACGGCCAAGGTATTGAATGCCTACACGACTGGAGCATGGTGGTATCGGATGTGTAAGGACGCAGGGCCGAAGCTGAGGGCGGTCGACATCAGCATCGCCGGCGGCTACAGCCAGATCGTCTTCCCGAACCAGCCGGGCTACAACGAAGCCTTCCTGCTGTGCGCCACGTCGCTCGAGTCCCTCCGTCTGGACTTCGTTGGCTTGAGCCACACCGCGGCGCACCTGGGCCCGACCGGGCGGCTCTCGTGCCTCCCGTCGATGCAGCGGCTCGCGCGTCTCGAGGTGCCGCTCACCCTCATCTTCTCTTCCCCGGCCGTGATGGAGCCCGTCGACATCTGCGACCACCTCCCGCCGTCGTTGCGCATCATCTACCTCCACGAGGTCTACCTACCCTGGGGGTCCGACATGCGCAGCACGAGTGTGGATAATGACTTGGTGGCGGCGCACGGGAGGTTGCTGAAGCGCAGCCTGTTCCAGATGGTGCTCGAGAGCAGCCAGAAGCTCCCGCTGCTGGAGCGCGTGTGCATCGACGGGGAGGTTGAGGGCTGGGACTTTGACGCGACCGAGCTGGGCGACCTGTGCACGGAAGACTCCCGGCGCGGGCGGGATATCGTCGTAGACTGCGTTACGCTGCAGAGCAAGCACCAGGGCTCTGTGGAGTAAGGGGTGGTGGCTCGGGTCTTTTTGGATGATGTGTCGAAGGCGGTCTCGTCAAAACTGCTGTGGGTTAGTTCAATGGGCGGCCCGAACTCGCGTTCTCCGCTGGGAACGTGATGGTTACCTGTCTGCAGAAGCGAATAAACAGCGTCCACTGGGTGTCGGGTATCTGATTTGTTGGTTCAGAGACTTTAAGTCCGAAAAGCTACTGCCAGCATGCAGCCATAGTTTGGATTAGGTGGTTTTGCTTAGCCATCTGTGAATACCGGCCCCAGAGTCAATAGGCATGGGTAGTGAAGGCAACCAATTCCACACACTATAGAATGGAGTAGGGATGGCCTACGGCTGGTTATTCACCATCATGACTCCCACGACCTCCGTTCCTGCGCACGCCATGATTCCTCGATGAGGCTACGCAGGGGCATGTCGGGCACGGCGCTGAGCGACACCATGGCGGGGCGGAGCGGAGCAAGAACTAGATCCTGGCCAACCCGTGAAGTCCATGCCGATAGATAGACTTGGCTGCATCGCGCCATCGGAGTGTGTTTGAGTCTTGGCCTGGCATCGTCAGCTGGTGGAAGGGCACTGTCTACATACACAGGCAGCATGGTAGTGCTGTGACCCCTGCCATTGCTTTTGAGAACTTGGAGGCTCGTCTTATTCCGGACAATAGCCAGGAGTGAAACCCCATTCGGCCGGGCGAGACCAGATACTGTGCGAGAATACTCGACTATGGGAAGGGCGGCGTATTATTCTTCACTAGCCTCGGACTCCAGAGACACCTGCAACCTCCTGTTCCGTGGGACCCCGCAATGCCAGGGAATACGTCGGCAGATCCTGTCGGGGACCGGGCTGGCATAACATTTCGGCGTGTTGGACTGGTTGTTGGTAATTTTTGTGGCAAACTCCATTATGGCCACTTTTACGATCCAGATGAAAGGGTCGAGTATCGGTAGATTACTGTCGTCTAGTAGAAAACGATACAAGTCCAACTGCCAAGATTGGTAGATTCGATCCTCTATTATGGCGCAGGCAGAGAACTACCCCAGCTTTACAAGCAAGCACAGCCCACTAGAACTTCGATCGTGGTTCTCGCTCAGCTTGGGCATTCGGGAGGGGATTGTGGGTCGAGGATGTGATGGGCGGAGGGCAGGGTTTATGCAGCGCACGGCAAGTGATTGACTGTTGAATCGAGTTGTTACGGTATCTAACTAGGAGGTAACTATCTTGGGTAACGCACCTGGGTTTCATGATGAATACGTAACCCTCAAGGAGATCTGGAAAAGGTTCCAATGACTAACTAAGAAGGAATAAGGAATTTACCAGGCTCCCAAAGCGCGAGCAAGCTTTGCGAACTTCAAAGAAATCGCCCGTAGTATAAGCGTTAGAGCATTCGGTCGCACGCCATGGGCCTGTCAGCTGCTCCAATCGAGGGACAGAGAGTCTTTACGGTGTGGTGTTTGGAAATAGAACAATTCCTAGGTCCCGAAGGTTATTCTCGATATCATCTGCAGCCTTATCACTAACAGAAATACTCCAGCTTTGCTAAAATCCTTAACCGGCGAAGGGTGTCAGACGCGGGGACATTACCCCGCATTGACTCACTTACATAGCCTTCAGCATCTGCTGCCTGCCGCCACCCCTGAAATTTTTTCCCCTTTACAAAACAAAATCTGGCCCTTTACCCCCTTTTTTACAAACCAAAGGATTAGCTTATAATTGTTGCTTCCGGTTCGCAGTAGCAGCAGCCATGCCCTGGGACCTGAAGAACCGCTTCAACGCGTACACGGAGACCACTGAGATCCGGTATGCCATTTGGGGTACGAAATATCTTCCATAGTGACAATTGTTGCTCCGCCGCTAATAGGTGTCATATCTCAAGCTCTATACGCCAGCGCAATTTCCACATTTCGCAATGGCGGGTTCCGTGCTCTCAACATTCGAGTGGTGCGCGACGCAGGTTTCCACCTGTGGTACGCGACGCTAAGTCCGCTACCGATTCACATTTTCCCCCGTTTTCTCACAGAGAACTATATGTGGCAACCATTCTAACCTCTCCCATCCGGATCCGGATAGGCCCTCTTATTCTTGAACACGAACAATCCAAGACTCCGATACCGCGCCTTGTCTCTGCCGCTAGCGGTGTCGTCCTTGAACTTGGACCAGGACTTGGCAACCAACTCCGCCACTTCGATAAGAACAAAATAACCCGGGTCCTTGGTATCGAGAACAACGCGAACTTCATACCCGACCTCGAACGCCAAGTCCAAGAACAAAACATGCAAAGAATATATGAGATCGCGGTGTGCGGTGTGGAAGAAAGTGACGTCCTTCTTGAGAAGCACGGCATCGGCGCTAGTGAGAGTGTTGATACAGTGCTGAGCGTCCAGGTCTTGTGTTCGGTACCGAACGCTGAGGCGGTCATGAGAGAGATGTATCGCGTCCTCAAGCCCGGAGGTAAATTTGTGTTCTACGAACATCATCGTAGTGGGGATTTGGCCACAAGGGCTGTGCAGTGTAAGCAGGCGTCTATATCCTCTATACCTAGGTAGGTGATTGCGGAGGCAGCACTGACGAAGAACTTGACAGATCTCCTGAACCCACTATGGCGACTTTTGATGGGTGGATGCAGCATGACGAAGAATGCGGAGGCGGCTGTTGTCGCAGCCGGTGAGTGGGAGGATCTCGGTAGCATCGAAAGGGAGGAGAATCCTTGGACTACATTCCCGAGAATTTATGGAGTATTGGTCAAGGCCAGAGGTAGAGGAGCCGATGAATAGGTAGGTAGATCGGGGTTGCTGAATGGCTCGAGATGTCCCAAACCAGCTTCAACTCTGGGGCGAACGGCGTTAAGGAGTTGGCGAAGAGTCGCCCCTGGGGGTACGTAGAATCGGAGGATTTTGCCGAGAGGTTATGCTTAATGCCATCGTCTAGCAGAAGCGCCCAGCCTAACTGGCGCAGCCGGGCTGGTCACATTCTCTGTTTTTCACAACTTCGCATTGGTGTTCATTCTCGTGTGGACTGGTCCTAGTAACACTACACACCAACAAAGGCACTGCAAAAATAAAGCCGTGCATATCCCGGCCTCAGCCTCTCGATCTCCTCCTAAGCAATGACCACCATCGTCTTATTCCCGCTCAATAACACCAACAACCCCTCATTCTCGCGTTTCCAGTCTCTCTCTCTTCTATTATTAGCTCGGCAGATTCGGGCGACTAATTTGGGCACCAGACGACGCGAAGGTTTCATCACATTGTTAGACGCGTCTCCCCCAATGTCTTGCTGTTCCCCAAGCCACGGGTAGGAACGCCACCATCCACAAACATCACCTGGCTTCCCGAAAAATACGGCTGTGCCAACGCGAACAAAATGAGGTCGACAGGGAACCTTAGGCTCTCCCGCTAGCAGGGGCATGGTGGGCGGGAGAAGGCTGCCATCTGGGCGGACTAAGCACTGCGTCGCCCCGGTAGGAAGCGTCATGCGCGCGGCAAAGAGCTATATGTCGCTCGGGTCGCAATCAGAGAGTAGCGTAAGAAGTGGGAAGCCTGGAAATATAAGGAGGTCCTCACGCCGCACCGTACCTTACATCACTTTACACCGTAGCCTACTGCAAACCCGATTTGTAGTTTACTAATACTTTATTCCCGGATTTTATCTAGGAGGAGGATGTCGCTGCCAAGTTCACCGTGCAGAATGAGGGCCAGCGTACGCTGCCGTTCTCACTTAAGGGCGGTCTGTCGCTTCAGCGTGGCCCTAATAATGCGAACGGCACGCTGGCAAATGATGTTTGGGCTGTGCAGCAAGCCAGTTGCTGTAAGCCCCTAAAGACTGCTGAATTAAGCTTCTAACATGGCTGGAAGGGGATTTTGCCAACTCTCATGTATGAGTAGAAATGCTTCGACCTAAAGTCCGAGCATCTAAGGAGGTGAGATTGGAGCAACTGTGAGGGTTGGAAACTAGAATACTAAGGCACTGGAAAACACCAGAGTGAAGGTAGTACAGTAGGTTTAAAGGTAGGGCTCTGTTGACTAGGCTGTTGAACTCTGGCCCTCTCGGCACCCTGAGGGGTCGAGAGGCCCCCTATTTATGCATCTATCTGATAAAGAAACCTCGATAAGGCCGGTTGCGGCTGTGAATTCCAAGCGTTCTCGCAGGTCCTGTTTTCAGCCCCCTTCTTCTGGTTCCGGCCCCCTTACTGGAATGGTGGCCCTCTGAATGCGGCTGGGCCTTCTGGTTCCGGCTTTTAGTTGTCGGAATAGAGTGTGGGCCAGGTGCGTGCGCGCACCTGGTTCCGGCTTTGGAGGCTTGAAGGCTCCGGGGTGCAAATCGTATCTGACAGCAACACCCTCGTTCCCGTCGGTACTAACCTCAATGCACTCCGTGATCAGCCGCCTGACTAAGGCATCCTTATTTATTTCCGCCTCCGGCACCTCTTCTTCCTCGTCTGGATCACTGTAACATCCGCAACGGATTGCCCAGTGCTTAAATCTGTCCGGAGAATCCGACCCCGACGCCGTTTGGAATTGAGCTTCTGAGGGCCTACTAGGTCCCAGGTGTTTGTTGCCTTGCGTGATATGCTCGGCTGGGATGGACCTGATGTCTGACTTAGAGAGCGCCTTGGGTGCGATGCAAGAGGTGATCGCTCCGGCCTCCGCGGTCCACGCGTCCATGACCTAGGCCGGTAGGTCGGCATCCGGCCTTACGATCTGTCTACGCGCAGCCTGTCCTGATAGATCTGGCAGCAGGCCGTAACAGTTCCACCGCAGGTCTCGGTCAACAGAGACTAGTCTTGGCACAGAGGCTCTCCTAACTAGTTGTAGGGGGTGTGGTTTCTGCCAGGCGGCCGTTTAGTTTGCCATCACAACAACGAGACTTGGATTGGTACCAATGAAGTATTGGGAGGTTTCCTGGTAAAATTTCATCGACGCTCGGTTGCCGGGTAAAAATGATCCGGGACATCTCGTAGTGGGCGGTCTGGCCCCAATAATAAGCACGGGACGCCTGCATTCAAACCTAAACCCTGCCATGGGAGCCTATCGGCAATAGCGGATATTAAGCCGAACAAAACATCATGATGGTCATACGTGTCCAGGCGAATACGGGCTGCCGGCCGAAGAAATCGAGCGTTTTATAGTGTCGTTGGCAAACTACAGTTTCTCTGACGTACTTCCATCAGCCCACTTGGCACCGAGCACCAGTACATGGGTTTTAATGCCCGACATCACCGACACAATGACGTAAATATCCCAGGAGTCACTCGCAAATATAGCAAGCACAACTTACTCGTCAACTACATTCGCGGGAACAATATTAAATGAAACCTTCCCACCGTCGACGAGTGAACCGCTCGCTTGGAACTCTTGCGTTGAGGAGCGCTACCAACCACCTGACAATCAAGGTTGATGTCATGACAGTGGATCTCTTTACACCGTCTTCACATTATCTGGATCTGATGCTTCAATCTCGAAGCCTTTTGGTTCTCATTTACTCGATATTATTTCATTTTCGATGTATGACTGACTCTCAAGACTGGACTGGCGAGTAAGTACGGACTCGGTGCTGCCGGATGGTGTATATAATGGCCGTTTAGTCCCCTAGGAATAACAGGGCTCTTGCCTTCATCGCTCCAAGGGCAAGGCAGATAATCCAACCACACGCAATATAACCCAAGCCAACATGAAGCTTCTCACTTCCCTCTTCTCTTCCCTCTCCTTTGCGGCTGCCCTGCCAGCCGAGTTCTCCCCCAATGTGGTGCCCTCGCACGTCCGGGTCGTCGGCGTGTCCCTCCTCGGATCCGGCTGCCCCGCCAATTCGGCAGACGTGCAGATCGACGCGACCAAGTCGCTGATGGAGATCACCTTCTCCGAGTACATCATCCAGACGGGCCCCGGCACACGGGCGTCGGACTGGCGCAAGAACTGCAAGCTGACGCTCAACATGGAGTTTGACGAAGGCTTTCAGTTCTCGACGCTGGCGACCGACATGAAGGGCTTTGCACAGATCCCGGCCGGTACTCGCGGCCAGTGCACAAACGTGTTTGACTTTACCGGCGTGCAGGGCCAGGCGGCGTACGCAATCCGGCTTGACGGACCCCGCGAGGGCCCCTTCGATCTCGCGGCCGACCCGGACATCGTGTCGTGGTCTCCTTGCGGTGGCCAGACGGCCATCATGAACCTCAACACCCAGTGCAATATTTCTCCGACGCAGCAGCAGGCGTTGATTGCGGTACGCGGATCCTACAAGGTGCAGATCGTGTGGAGGGAGTGCTGATTAAGATTGTTGTGGTCTAGGTCGATCGCATCAGCGGAAAGATTACGGTGTTGGTCAACATTGCTTGGCGCCATTGTTAGCTGTTTTTACGCCGAAGAACGGCGTGCTGAGTTACAGGGTTGTTTTTGGGTCTGATGTTCAGAGCAAGAAAAGTACAAATCTTTTTGGGGTGGCTGGACTGTGTGGAATAATTGCTAGGGTATCTCGAATTGGGTTGATAAGCTTTGGGTTGTGTCGAGCCAAGTTTCTGCATCGAGATCTGTGCAGTGTCCATGTGCATCAACTTGAATGACGCTCGATCAGGCATGCCCACCAGAATACTAGCGGGCGCAATATGCGTTCAAAGATTCGATGATTCACTGAATTCTGCAATTCGCATTACTTATCGCATTTCGCTGCGTTCTTCATCGACGCCAGAACCAAGAGATCTGTTGTTGATTACCAGAATCCCTTTTACAACCACCTCCCCCCCAGATCCAGGTGTCACCCCTCCACTTACCACCACCCGACCTTAAGGTCGCAGATGTTAGTTCCTCCTCCCTTACGTCACTTAGCTTGGACAGGACCGCCATGTAACTGCCTGCGCCGCAGTATAACCTCACCGAAGCCTTCTCATCAGGCCAGTGGAACCCATACACACTGACCATGGCCGTCAGATACTCGCGTGAGCTGCAGGCGATGGCAGTGTTCAGGTTCCGTGACAGCACATCCTCACGAGATGGCGACGGTGTTAACGTCGTCCTCGGTCTACGCCACCTTAATGCCATGGCCTGAGAGGGCTGGTGTTTCCAGTTAACATGCCAGGGGACCACCCCACAACCGCTTGCATCAGTCATGACAACGCTCAATCTGAGGATCAAGGGGCTACTCCAGAGCGAGAAACGCGGCGCCGTATTGTCGGCCTCCCTCCGTGATGCTCTCGGAGACGACTGCCGTTTGCTTTCCGACGCGACTGTGACCGGTGTCGAGCTGCAAGGCCGTTGGTACATATCCGTCTCAGTCTCGACAAAGCACGAGAAGCTAGGCTTAGTTCACGTAGGGCCGGTGCCACTGGTTTCCGTCCCAAAAACTTCTCTTAGTCCCTTTGTAGGAGACTCGCTTAAAACGGCACAGCTGCTGATGGTCCCTACTTGGGATTTCGTCAAGGCGATGCCCGTCCACCAGACTGTCGCTCGGCAGGAAACCAAGGACGTCAAGACCCTTGCGCGCCATCAGCCTCAATCAGTGAACCGTCTCGACCGCCTCGGGCGGTCCCCGCTCTGGTGGGCGGCCGCCGAAGCAAAAGCCGGCATCATCGAGACCCTCCTGGCTTGTGGGGCCCTTGTCAGCCTATCTGATGACATGGGACTCACTTCCTTGCATATTTCTTGCCGCTTCGATAACCTCTTTACGGGTTGTTGAAGATAACAGAGGTTTATGTTAAATAATACCTCTTCTGAAGACAGGCAAGTCGGTTTTGGATTTTTCAAGCGAGGTGTTAGGAGGGAAATGTCCGTTAGGAATTAGATTTTAGATATATATATGACAAATGTAATTATGTATTGTATTGTGTGGTTTAATGCAATGTGCTTGGGTCATACACACGTTTCTCACCTTCGAGCTGGCTTCGTCAAAAGTCGAAATCGTGATAACGGAAAAAGAATAAAAGGGTGATGCGCCATGGATGACAGAGGCATTTGTCTCTGCTACCTTTGAGCTGTCTCATTGTCAATCAATGTTGTGTGTCTCAGTTTTCTGCTGTGATGCTGTTATTTCTGCCTCTCCCCATAGTCCGAGCAGCAAAAGGGGGGCAAACAACAAGGCCTGACCCCCCGCCAAGACACGGTTGACAGGCCACGGTAATTGCACAAAATCGGGGCCTCGAAATATCAGGGCACAGAGCTCTTTCTGATGGAAGAAAATGGTAATTTGATAGGTGAAAGTCAACTAAGATTGTGTCTCTTTGTCTTTCCGTTTAGCAGGATGTCTCCTCGCCGTCTCATGCCAGGCGTGACATCCTAGGTGAGCGGAAAGGAGGTTGGATATTCATGATATTCGCGCCAGATGTGGATGTGCTGGTGAGGATAAGCAGGGCGCTTGATGATTTTTGTCGTTCTGAATGCCGGGTAACGATATCTAACCCCTACTCCAGACATGAGAGCCCGCATGATAAACTTTAGCAAGCTCCAAAACAACACCCTCGGAGCTCCCATACCCTTCCCCGCGCCTCCCGCCCGATCGATGCAACAGGGGCGTGATAACAAAGCTGTACGGCACCAAACCCGCCTTCTTCTCGACAGTCTTTCCGTCCGCCGTGACAGCGACCACTTCCGTGCTATCGGCCTTGCCATTAGATGTGTGCGCAGGGTATCTGAGCTTGTAGCAGGTCTGCTGGTTGCAAATTTTCTGATCTAGCTCTACAGCCTCGTTGGCTATAGCTTTCGACCCTACGATGATCTCCTTTCTTGTGCCGGTAGAGAGTGGCCCGAGCAGGTCTTCGATGGCGTCGGCGATTTCCATCACCGCGTCATCGCGACCTGTTTCTCGTGGATCTACGCCGGTCGCGAGGTTTGTGGTTAGCGCTCGCCAGTGGTGGAAGGCGCGTTGCCTTTCTAGGTCGTTTTCGTTGATGGAGAATGCGAGGAAGTCGCCTGGTGGGGGGGATTTGGTTAGAGGTTAGTTGATAGTCCGAGAGAGAAAGAGAGAGAAAGAGTCAGATAGACACAGGGAGACTTGCCGAGCTTGGCCACCCTGCGCGCGTACCTCCCGGCCCACAACATGCCCATGCCGTCCGCAAACCTGGTGAAGACGGTGCCCATCAGTAGGTTCCAAATCGTCGCCTCCACGAGCCAAGTTGGCGTCCCTTTTTCTCCGAGGACCTTAGCGAAGTCGGGGTAAATGCTTGCTAGAAAACGGTGGTTTTCCTCGGCCCAAGCCTTGAACTTCCTCTTGTTCTGATCCTTGTAGTAGTTGTCGACAAAGTTGTGGATGCGGTACGCAAGGGCCCGGAAATCAGAAACGATGACATTCTCGGGGACTCGAAATGCTGTTAGGGGGTCCGCGTCGGTTCTAGAGGCAGCGCTATCGGTTACTTTCTCTCGCAGCCGGGCGTTGATGCCAGTGAGTCGCTTGATTTCCTCTCTTGCTGCCAGAAGTTGGTCGGCGCAGCTCGCATCGGTGTGGTTGGGATCGTTTGTGCTGCCAGTGGCGTTATTGGGCTCCGGTGGGAGATCCTTGTCTGCACTGGAAATGTGTTGTTGTCCTGGTCCTACCAGTACCAGTGCTCGCTCCTGGTTCGTGTGTGCGTATCCTTCGCCCGTATCGCTGTTGTTGTCCATTGCTCGGGTCATGGACTGCGATCGCCCCCTCCCTCTGTTGCCGCTGTAGAAAGCGTCTCCGTTGGCAGCCGTTGATTGAAGGAGGAGGGGTCGACGAGTTTCCGACGCTCGAGGCGGATAATGGCCCATGGATGTGTTGAAGGTGCCCTGTTGGTGATTTGACGTTGGCGATAATGGGGAAGTTGGGCTGGACGTCGATGATCCAGACAGGCAATTTGAAACCCAATTACGCAATCTTTGCGTTAGGCTTTGAACGTCATCCTCTTCGGCAGCGCCATTTCGGGAGCGGGATTCGCTCCTGAGCTGGAGAGCTGACGCAGATCCAGGCGCCCCCAGTTTGCGCAACGAGTTTCGACGCTGGTGAGCAGCCATTTTTTTTTTGCTGGGAACGCGCGCCTTCGCGAGCTTGGAGAGGGGGAACAAGAGCCCAGGGACTTGGCTTAAAACGCGCGCCTTCGCGAGCTTGGAGAGGGGGAACAAGAGCCCAGGGACTTGGCTTAAAACGCGCCCCGTTCCTGGGTGGTATCTGCTGGTCTCGGTCAGGCCTTATTGGGGGGGCTGTTCTCCTCCCTCCCTCCCCCTTCAGTGCGCCGGAGCTTTTTTGCTTGGTAGGGTTCTTTGTCGGCGAGGCTCTGCGGTCTCAACCCTGCCAATAAGCGGAGCTCGGGGAGACAGGAGATGACCCCCTGCTGCATTTCAGCTGACCCCAGCGCTGGGCAGCAGCGTTCTGCTTGACGCTACCTGTGAGACAACAGAAATGTCGATGCGGGATTTCCCAAAGCTCTTTCGTTCATTGGAGAGCCTTGCGGTCGTCCGCCTGGGGCAGGAGCCCGGGTATCTAATTGGTGCAAGATGTGTATTTGGATGTGCCAAGGCCTTGGCGCCCCACTGCTCCAGACCAACGCCTCGATAGTTTTCTCCAAGCAACCACCACCCATGCTTCATTTCCTGCCTTCCAACAATTTGAGGGCTATGCAGCTGCCGACGCCACGAACAGCGCGATATTGAAAATTGTGATCAGGACCCTGATTCCCTGAGCTGTGGCCCCGTCGCCTGCAAGCATGTCCGCCATTCGTTTCTTGAGCCCCGGTCCGGGACGCTCGCTCATTCTGGTGAACGATTGAGCAATCCTTGAGAGAACCCCCCCGACTTTGTCACGCTCACTTTGGAGTCCTGTTTGCCCCTCCCCCATTTGCTTGTCGACGTCGCTGAGCCTGTCCTGCATTTTAGCTCTTTTTTTGGTTAGCTGCTGCCAGAGCCTCCGTCCAGCCGATGTGCCAATGATCGCTCTTTCCTCGTCCCACACCTCTTTTTGGATTTTGAGCACAACGCCCTGTTTTCCGGACAGGTGAGATACGAAAGAGAGAGCGCTCTTGCGTGTCCCGTCAAATTGCGCGACATACGCACCCTTTGCGATGAGGGGCTCCCAGTAGTTGTCAATGAGGTCCTGCTCCCGCTGCATCCCCTCACCTTTATCCTCATCTCGCATCTTGTTCCACATGGTCGTGACCAAAATCAGATTCGACATCGCCGCTTCCCCAACAAGCGACTCGAGCAGGCTCAGGTAGGTTTCGTCCGATCCTGTTATCTTATTTTCGGTAATCTTGTGGAGGAACAGAATTCCCCGTAGCGGGACGTTGCTCCCGCGCTGCGCTGCGAGGAACTCGGAGATCTCGGCAAGAATTTCTCCATCGGGGCGAGTCGTGTCGTTGAAGCCAGGCGTGTCTACTACCGTGATGGTTCTCGATCCACCGCCGGCTTGACTGCCGAACCTAACTTGGACTGCCTGGCAAGTAGTGGTTTCTATGAGCATTCAGCTTTCCCGACGCATCCCACATCAATCGTATCTCACTCAATTGCTTACTCACCTGAATGGAGGTGCTTTCCCTCCTTGGCGGCCCCCGACTTTAGACAATTGATAAAGTAGCTTTTTCCGGCGCCTGTGACGCCTAAGACGACAATCAATCCATCCGAGTTCTCATCCATGGTGATATTTTTAACTGTGGGCTCGACGGCAAAAAGGTATGAAGGAGTTGCGGCGGATTCGTTTGGCTACCTACCCAGGTACGATCTCAAGTTTTCCAACTGGGGTGGAAATGGCAACTGGCTGATCCCCCCGACCACAATCACTGTGGGCTCTTTGACTCGGACGCCGATGGCTGCCTTTTGGCTGCCTTATCATGCAAGCCACCTTCCAACAATCACGCGCCTAGCTCGCGTGTTGACCAATTCTTTCCTTCAAACTGCGCAGTGCGAGTCTCACCTGCCCTCCACAACCGCCAATGGTGAAATGAGCGGGGCGGCGCAGCGAGAAGGCTGGAACAAACATGCGCAGACCAGCGTCGACCGATGTGCTCCCCTCCTTCCCGGTATTTCCCTATCCCACACACGTCCATTCAATTCTCTTGAGGCTCTGCCCCGGTGTCAGTTTACAGAGCAAAAGGCAAAACCCACACCACTCATTTGGCCTCCCCTCACTTCATCACTGCAATTTCACCTGAGCATCACTGGAGTCGTGATTGGCGGAGGACCTGAGCGCCTCATTGCCCAGAAGCAGCGTTTACGATCGTTCTGTTCGTTGCCTTCAAGAAGCCCCGACAGGCGCTGCGTACCTGACGACCTGCTTATCGCCTGACGGCCGAAGCCCCGACCTTTTCAATCTGAGTATTCTCAGGTTTGCATTTAGGTTGAGATGGATTATTATGGAGATGGGGAAAGCATCTTTATCGGCGAAGAAGGATCTGGCGATAAGTTTATCGCCATCGGGATAGACTTTGGGACGACGTGAGTTCGTTTCATGTTTCCGGTCTCACACCACCAGTCCCTTCCAGACTTTACTAGGGCGGCATCTCACCGCGCACTTCGCAGGTACTGTGGTGTCTCGTGGGCATTCTCTGATATCCCAAATGAAATCCACGAGATCACCGAGTGGCCTTCTGCCAATCACCTCAGCCAAGGAGAGACTCAGGTCCCTTCGGCATACGACGTCAAGACTGGAAAATGGGGCTACCAGATCACCCCCGACATGGATCCCGTCAGATGGTTCAAGCTGCTTCTTCTCAAGAGCGAGGACATAAAGCAGAAAATGACTCGCGACTCCATCCACATCAAAAACGCTACGGCTCAGCTCGCACAAGCTAAACCCGCAATGCGGGCAACGGACATCGTTGGCCGCTACTTGAAAGAGCTTTGGGATCATACGTACTCCCAGATCGAACAACGACTGGACATCGACAGTTTTCCACTCCGAGTCGCCATCACTGTGCCTGCCATCTGGCCGCCTTACGCCCTCTCCGCTATGAGAGAAGCAGCGGAAATTGCCGGTATTGTTGGTGTTGAGAGAGATATGGGGGCTACCACATTAGATCTCGTCCAAGAGCCAGAAGCCGCTGGACTATCAACTCTTTTCCAACAGGGCAGGCTGCAAGGAGTTAGGGTATGTATCATTCCACTATATGGCCCCGACACCTCAATTCCTTCTAACGTCAAGCAGAAAGGAGACTCCTTCGTTGTCTGTGATGCCGGTGGCGGCACCGTCGTATGTAATTCTCACACATATCGAGCTAAGAACGATTATTGCCCACCAAAACGTAACACTGACATGCCAACAGGATGTGATAAGCTACCTTGTCACCTCAACAAGTCCGTTCTGCCTTAAAGAATGTGTCGAGGGAGATGGCTCACTTACCGGCGCCATCCGACTGGACGATGCATTCGAAGAACATCTCAAGGTCAAAACTCACCTCAAGCTCAAGAACCTTGACGAGGCAGAGTACAATAACTTTTTCACTCGGGAATGGGAACACGGAGTGAAACGTATCTTTAACGGTGTTAACGACCCCCCACACTTTGCCCTTTCGCCACCTCTGGACGCGATGAGAAAGAGAGAGAAGATGTCTCATATTGTGTCCCGAAGCAAGGACAAGAAGGATTACATCATTACCAGGTCATCCACCCCGCTCCCTATTTGGTGTCTGGACCACGGCTAATAGACATAACTCTCTTTTAGAGAGGAGATGAAAACTTTTTTCGGGCAGTCCCTGACTGGTGTCCGCTCCCTAGTGGGCGCACAGGTTAAAGGCGTATTGAAGGAAACTGGCAAGGAGCCCAAGGTGCGATAATCTCAACACTTCAGATTCATTTTGTCGGCTGCCGCTATTAATACATCTTGACCCTACAGAAAATCCTCCTCGTCGGGGGCCTGGGTTCATCCCCATACATCCACGAGGTACTCAAGGAGCTGTACCCGAGAAAGATTCTCCGTCCTAGTCACCCGTACGCTCCCATCTCTGCAGCCCTACCAGCTTCTTGCCTTCCCCAAGGCTAACAAAAAAACCCAGGTGGTCAGCAGTTGCCCGCGGGGCGGTGATTAGAGTGCTTCAGGACAAACTTTCGCCTCGAACCGACCTCAGTGAGTCGCAACGGGTAATGGTCTCCCAGATTCCCGACGTCAGGATTCGCAAGTCACGGTATAGCTACGGCCATTCAAGCTTGCACTCTGTCGCTTATTTGCCAGATTTCGACAAGAAACGGGATAAAGTTGACAAGAATAACGCTCAAGGGGAGGAAAGGGCCTTTCGGGTAGGGTGGTTCTTGAAAAAGGTGTGTGCATCTCCTGTTTGTGGTACAGTCTTCGCAATAGACCCCCATTTTGTTTCACTATTAGAATGCGCCACAGCCCCTGCTCAGTACCACCTACAAGCAGTCCTCACAGGCGGCCCCAAATTGGAGTGGCGCCTGAAAGACATTCTACCCGCCAAATCTTGTTGGAATAACATTATTGACAAGGCGTGCCCTATGGGCTTCCACAGGGAGACGATCTATTCAAAGCTCATCCCGTGACGAAGACGTACAGTATCGATGCGAAACACTCGGTAGGCAGTCACTGGAATTGCCGGATCGTGTACTCTGCGGCGAATGAGCCTCCAGTGCGCCCTGGCCCGGAGGTGCTGAGCCTCTGCACCATCACATGCGAGTTTGGGAAGCCGTTCGAGCAGTGGCCAAAGGTTGGCACAAACGGGTGGCGACAGTGTAACGACTTGTCTCTGGCAATGAGGTTTGAGGGGCAGCTGAAGTGGACAGCTAAAGCTGGTTCGGATGCGGTTGAGAGGGAGATTGATCCGGATTATGACCCATAGGGCGAAGTACAAACTCTCAATCCATCGTTGTCGTTCCAGGAGAGATGCGTGTCGACAAACACGTGAAGATCCGGATCAATACAATGTAACAGAGAAGTAGAGCAATGAGGGAACTCCCTACCAACACACTGACAATCTAACTCAAATTAATGAGAATGCCCTCTGCCAATCCCTAACCTCCATAAGTTGAACCGGGCGTCGACACAACGTCTCCACAGACGCAATCTTGGCCTCAACTCCACGCTGATCCCGCAGGTGTCTCACCATGTTATAATACCTCGTCGCACTGCCCGTGCATCCATCAAAGCAACAACGATACGAAGCCTTCGGCAATAAGGCAAGTGCCCGTTGCTCACCTGGGCGGGCAGTGGACTCTGGCAGCCCAGATCAAAGATGTGGGGAATTCGTGGAAGCCACCTTTTAGAAGAAGCCACTTAACCATATCCCCTCATTTGTTAAGGCCTTCCGCTAATACCAAAGCGCTGGTCCGCAGTGCTGCACAGCTGTGTTTTCTCAGTGTTGTGTGTCACATCGACGTAGTACTTGAATGCTAGCCTTCATGTCACGCGGTATCTGAAATGGGTGGGCTTTACGAAATAAGGATCTTTGCTTCGCAAAGACACTTGCCAGGACCATCGACGTGGCTAACAGTCAGTTCGTGGAGAAAAAATTCAAGGATGGGGTGGCTGTGGGGGGGGCAGGGTGCTGGAAGCTGCGGGGAATGTCCTCTCGGGGCTCGGGTCTGCGCTGGGTGGTGTAGTCGAGAGCATCAGGCATCGAGATTTGTGAAAGGGGCTGTTCTCGATTTCCCCGGGCATGGTGCGAACTGGTGTAAACGAGCTGCAGAGGACGGTGTTTTACTGTTGATGGTAGATGTCCGACCTCTTGGGCTAGAGATTCTGTCCCTGCAGGTAGCGGTTTGGAAACATTAGAAATAATGATTAGATTAGTAATAATACTATCCTATTATTAAACCCTACTAATATAATAAGAGTTAATAGAGTTTATCAGAGCTGCAGGGCCAACTTCTCAAATCCAAATTTCTGATCAGTCCAACCTCCACCATCTCGAGATGTGCATCGGCATTTTTCGACCAAATCACAGGTATGTCTCCGCCGTGCGTTTCGTAAAGATAATTGGCCATGACGACCAGAGCAGTTCGCTCCTCGTGTGTTAGAATGCGGAGTGAGGCATTCTTTTTGGTCGGGAGAGGCACATCGTTGCGATAATCAAATGTGCCTGAAGATGCAGGGTACACAACACAGAGAGTCCCGAGCGAGTCGAGGCGTTGCAGCGCAATGGGGAGCCAAAGGCCGTAGCCGGCGACGGGGAGTGCAAGCGCGAGATGTTGGACGTCGGCGACCCACGGTTCCAGATAATTCCCGCAGACGTCGCTAGTGAAGTGCTGGAAGGCGTCTTTGGGAATGTAGAGGATATCTGTCGCTGTGCGGTAATCGCGCACTCGAATTTCGGGTCGTGAGTCAGTGTCGACTGTCTTGTGAACAATGGGGTGAGCGTGCTCTGGCCGTGTATAACTAGTTGACGTGCAGATTTCCAGAGTCGTTATCGTGAAGATGCAGACACCCTCTGCCATCTCTTTCTCAGTTGAAGTGGCCATATTTGATCGCTTTGCTCCAAACCTGGAAGTTTGCTGAGTCCTATGAATGGTCTAACGGGAAGATATCGTCTCTTATTAAATTAGGAAATAATGGAACGTGACATATTGCCCCCTTCTGCTTACACCTGACTCGGCTGCTAGCTTGAGTCCGTAGCCAATCAGTTCAGAAAATGGTGGATGCGAGGGAGTGCCTAAGTTTCCCTCTAGTTCATGCCCAGCAGGCTGTCCCCTGCTATGTGTGGATCCGTGCGGTGATCATTGCTGCTTCCCGTCGCAGCCCCCAAAGGTTAACAACGTCCGCAGTCAGGACTAAGTCACCTCGGTCGGGCATCCACAGAAACTCCGGACAAGACACACTGGTTATTGGACACTTGAGGGAAGTCAGTCACTAAAACTGTAGAGCACTGAGTTCGAGTAAAGTCATAAATCCGAGTCCCCTCCGATAGTTGTTCAGCCAAATGGTTCTCCGGCAACCCTCAGGAAATGGGGGTGTCCGTCCACCGAGATGAGTGAAGCCTGCTCGATTGAAATTTTGTGCAAAGCTTCGCTAGTGACGGGCCGGAAAGGGTGGGCACTACGCAGGCCCACTTGTGTGGGGTGAGGAAAGAGCTTCTAGAAGAGGCTGATAGTTGGCTCCACATCACAGCGGCAATCGAGCATGCTTCAATCACTCCCATCCTCAAGGTCAGCCAACACGCGAAACCTCGACCTGATTTCCCCAAAGTCATGTTTTCTCCCAGCGAACAACTGCCGGGTGGTACTTCCTCTGGCTTATGCAACATCGTCATAGGCGGTTGTCCTGCTCCGGGTCAACTGCGAGAGATGCAGTGGCAGAAAACACCCCGCACGCCCGTGGCTCCTGAATGCACACACAAATCGGTACGATTCCCCGCTGTATGCCGCCCCGAATTTCTAAATGCGGTCGTATCCCATCATTTTCTTAGTCGCATTGCTAATATCACGGGCGGGCTAGCTCCGGCTGATATCATAGGTCCCTCCAGGTAGACAGACCAAGCCGTAGCTTGCCGGCTCATGTGCCTGAGCCCGGCAGAATGCCAATGTCCCCCGCCAAATAAGCTCATTCGACGCTTTTCCACGCGGCAAAAACATCCCGAGATGTGGTGTCCCTGGACTCCACCTCTCCCCCGGGTAAGGGATTTTTGTCTCTAATTGTGATGGCAATATGCTCGGATGTCCAACCGATGATGAACAGCTCTTGGCACTTTTGCGAACACGCTCGATTGGAACGCGACCGCTGCTGCCAAGCCCTTCTAGATGGCGATTCTATCGCGCCGTTCTATTCGGTTCAATCTTGGGCTTGCCACCGAGGGGAAACGCGTCGGCGGGCTGGGGCATCGGGAAACCGTGCGGAGTCGAGGCATTGAAGATGGCCGCCTTCGCAGTTTTCGCCATGCTCCGAGTACTCGGTTCTGTTTTATTGTGAGCTTACGAGAGCTGAGATCCCTTGCAATTCTGTCGCCATGAAGTTCCGAAACGGCGCCCTCTCTCTGCTGGGGCTTGTTCCCCTGGCCAGCGCGCAAACGCCCGCAGTCTACGACTATGTCGTGGTCGGCAGTGGGCCCGGCGGCGGTGTCGTTGCCTCCAACCTCGCGAAGGCGGGATACTCGGTCTTCCTGATCGAAGCCGGCGACGACAACCCGGGACGCGGGTTCGGATCGTACACGCCCACCGTCACTTGGGACTTCTACGTCAAGCACTACCCCGAGGGCAGCGAGTGGGACAACACCTACAGTCACACGACCTGGAAGACCCCCGAGGGCAAGTACTGGGTCGGCCAGAGCGGTGCCCCTGCCGGATCAACCCGTCTCGGCGTGTACTACCCGCGCGGCGCTACGCTCGGCGGCTCCTCCATGATCAACGCCATGGTGTGCTGGCTGCCCTCCAACAGCGACTGGGACTTCGCCGCCAACGTCACCGGCGATGCGTCCTGGAAGGCCGAGAACATGTGGAAGATCTTCTCCAAGATCGAGAAGAACAACTACGCCCCCAAGGGCACCGCCAACCACGGCTTCGACGGCTTCTTCCAAACCCAGATGGGCGCCATGGCCCAAGCCCGCCAAGGCGGTCTGACCGGCAACACCGTCATGGGCCAGTACCAAAAGGACTTTGGCCTCTCCTCGACCCCCATGACCACCCTCCTGACCCGCGACCCCAACGAGATCAACCCCGACCGCGACCAGACCTCCTCCATCTACGGGCTCGTCTCCCACCAGTACGCCAACGGCAACCGCTACTCCTCGCGCGACTACATCCAGGCCGCCGTCTCCTCCAAGGCCAACATCACCGTCTCGCTCACCTCCCTCGCCACCAAAATTCTCTTTGACACCTCGGGCACCAAGTGCGGCGCCAGCCCGCGCGCCACCGGCGTCGAGTACCTCTTCGGAAAATCTGTCTACGCAGGCGACAACCGCCGCACCGCCGCCAACAAGGGAGAGAAGCGCACCGTCCTCGCCCGCAGAGAAGTCATCATCTCCGGCGGCGCTTTCAACTCGCCGCAGATCCTGCAGCTCTCCGGCATCGGAAACGCTACCGAGCTCACCAAGCTAGGCATCCCCGTCATCAAGGACCTCCCCGGCGTCGGCCGAAACCTCATGGACAACCAGGAGATGCCCATCGTCGGAACCGGTTCCGCTGGCTCCGGCCTTGCCGGCGTAGCTATGTACAAGAGCAAGCACCCCGCGCACGGCGAGCGCGACGTCTTCCTCATGGGCGGCCAGGGCTTCATGTTCCGTGGTTTTTGGCCCGACAACCCGGTGCGCGTGCCCACCGAGCCGCGCAACCCGTACGGCGTCAGCATCGTCAAGGGCAGCAGCGTCAACAACAACGGGTGGGTGAAGCTCAAGAGCGCCGATCCCACCGAGACCCCCGAGATCAACTTCAACCACTACGGCCCTGGGTCTGAGATGGACTTCGAGGCCATGAAGGACACCGTGGCGTGGATCCGCAGGGTCTACAAGGCCACTGGGATCACTACCGTCGAGCCTCCGTGTACCAAGGGCGTCGATGCCGATGGGTATTGCGGCAAGGAGGACGAGGATTGGATCCACAAGCAAACCTTTGGGCATCATCCCACGAGCACATGCCGTATTGGCGCCGCGAGCGATCCGTTGGCCGTGCTGGATAGCAAGTTCCGGGTCAGGGGGGTGAGTGGCCTGAGGGTGATTGATGCGAGTGCGTTTGCGAGAATTCCGGGTGTGTTCCCGGCGGTGTCGACGTTTATGATCTCGCAGAAGGCGAGCGATGAGATGTTGGAGGAGCTGAAGGCTGGAACGGCCATTCCGGTGTGTGCTGCTTGAAAGGGGGAGAGAAAATTCTAGTTCGGAGGCCTCTTTGGCTTTGGTTTAAACTGTGTGGTTTCGGAGTGTTTGGGACTTTTTATGCTGTCTATATTGAGAGAAGAAATGAAAAGGAAGCTTTGATTGCGCTGGTCAGCATGTTTGACAATGAGGATGGTGGTGATTCGGTCAACTGTTCGGTGTTTTAATGACATGTGGACCTGAAAGCTATTTTGCTAAGAGTAGCGAAGTCCCATAGCCACAACCCAGCCGGTGCTAATGCGGCAGAGTGGTCTGCAGAATACCAGGTTACATCGAGACGTAATGTTGATACACAAACCACTCAGCTAGTTGACTGGCAGAGTCAATGAGAGACAAAATTCCCCCCACCCTCGGCCTCGCCAGCGGCTACCTCCTCCCGACGGAGCCTGGAAGACCACCCAACTCCCCGACGGTTCTCTCCTCGTAAAGCCCCTCGGCGACCCAGACAGCTCATCCTTCAAGCCTCCCCCTCCCCCCCCCCATTTCCAACACGC